>Ga0129308_1000130_pt1 | contig 129468 bp, 110 predicted proteins | sample L827metagenome_FD_94440 | JGI IMG/M metagenome (GOLD analysis project Ga0129308, IMG submission 94440) | Ring-tailed lemur group fecal microbial communities from Wisconsin, USA - L827 metagenome | ecosystem: Host-associated > Mammals > Digestive system > Large intestine > Fecal | place: USA...
AAGAATCAAAAGCTTCATAATCATCATTATCAACATCAACTTACCTTTTTCAAAAGTTGCCATTAATGACAGCTTATTCAAGTGTGCCATTTATTGGCTGTCCTCTACATTCTTTCACACTAACCTCTGTCCCTTTTCCCAGGACACTGCGCATCCTGAGCCCGTGAAATTCCCCGTAGCGGATCTTAAGTCTCCTGTTTACGTTTTTAAGGCCAATGGATTCCCTGACTTCCAGAGGAATGCCGTTGTCATCATTGAGTATGGCATCTATCTTTTCCTGGCTCATTCCCACCCCGTTATCAATAACAGAGATGTAAAGGTTTTGCCGGTCTAAGTCTGCCTTTAAGGTCACAACCCCGTCCGCTTCCAGGTTCTCCACCCCATGTACCACTGCATTCTCGATCAAAGGCTGGATCAGCAGTTTGGGGATCTGGATGTCCAGAACCTCCCGGGGAACATCAATGTTAAAATGGATCCGGTCTCCATACCTGCAGTGCTGTATCATAAAGTAATTCCTGATATGTTCCAGTTCTTCCCCAATGGTGGCAAAGTCAGACCCGTTGATCGTATACCGTAGGATATTACCCAGCAAAACCGCCACCTCCCCCACCTCCGGAACACCTCTGTTCCGGGAGATCCAGCTCATCATGTCCAGGGTATTGTAAAGGAAATGAGGATTGATCTGCATCCTCAGTGACTTGAGTTCCGCTTCCTGACGCAGCATAGTCTCATTATAGACCCTGTCAATGAGATCATTGATATTGTACACCATCATGTTAAAATGCTGGGACAGCTGCCCCACCTCGTCATCGGAGTGGACCGCGCAAATGACGTTAAAGTCCCCTTCCCCAAACCGTTCCATAGCTCCCTGGAGCTCCTTGATGTTTTTCGTAAACCGCTCCGCCAGGATCAGTATAATGATAAAGGAGACAAACAGAACCACCATGACTACTGCAAAAATATAAAATCTCAGTTCATATAAAACCTCACTGTAATTCATCTTTGGTATCAGCGTGATCAGCCTCCAGTCATTGTACCTCAGATCTGATATCACCGCATAATACTTCTCTCCCCCAAAGTCAACGGAATACACATCCTCCCTGACATGGCCGGACATAAACCGCCGGCCCAATGTGTCAAGTCCGTCAGCGGACAACGCCGGATCCGTGGTCACGATCACCCCCTCCGACCGGCTGATGATCATGGTCAGCCCATTCCGTATAAAGGAATACTTGTTGATCTGGTTCTCAAAGTCCTCCACGGGCATCTGTATCATTACAAAACCCAGGGGCTTTAAATTTTTTGTGCTGTTGATCTGGGCCCCGGCCTGCATGAACTTACCGGATTCATCCACCCCCAGCCATACGGTCCTGCCCTTTCCCCCATAGATCTGTTCCTTTTTCTGCTTATTCCATATGACGCCGCCCCCTGACTTTTCCCACACTTCAGAATATCCCTGGTCTGATTCCAGATAAACATTGACCACGGAATCCTCCCACATGATATCCGCATAGATTCCCTGGCGTACCTTTTCCCTGGCCAGATATTCCTCATAAGCCCCATATGTCCCTTTGTCTATCTTTGTCAGGAACTCCTGGACCATGGTCTCGCTCTGGATGCTGAGGATCACACTGTCGATCTGGCGCATGGTAAGTTCAAGGCTGTCCTTTGACTGTTCCGCCATATTAAATACATAATCCTGGGTCTGGGTCACAAACAGCTTGTTAAAATATCCGTAATAACTGCCTGTCAGTATGAGGACCAGGAACAGGCTTATACCGATGCACGCGGCCATATACTTATACTTCAGTTTTCGCTGGAACCGCCTCCGCCTGTGTTTTTTCATATGCCCTTCCGTTTCATGTTCTGTTTATATTGCTTGGGGGAACAGCCATAATATTTTTTAAACATGGTGCTGAAATAACGCTGGTCCGGAATCCCCACCTGTTCCGCTATCCGGCTCACCTTCAGGTCCGTCTCCTCCAAAAGCCTCAGTGACACGGCCATTCTCTTATTGTTAAGGATCTCAAGAAACGTATAGCCCGTGTCCTTTTTCAGTATCCTGTTAATGTAGATGGAATTAAAATGAAACAACTCCGACAAGTCGTTTAAAGATAGATCTTTCCCATAATTGTTCTCAATATAAAACCGTATCTCCTTACTGTTTATCCTGCTCTCCCTTAAATCCCCATGATGTTCCCGGGTCTCCTTACCTTCTTCCCTGCCGTCCTCATTCCGGGCCACCATGGACCTTAAGTCCTGATATGCCTGTATATGCTCCCGTTTGTCCCTGAGCTGCTTAAGCGCCTCCCTGCAGCAGTTAAGTATCTCTCCGGGCGCCGCTGGCTTTAGGATATAATCACATGCCCCCATTTTCAGGGCCCGCTTTACATACTCAAAATCCTCATAACCGCTGAGAAAAATGATCATACAATCACTGTTGCGGGCCAGGATCTGCTCCGCCATTTCCAGTCCGTCCGTTATGGGCATCCTTATATCAGTGAGAATGATATCCGGCATGCACAAAGAAGCCATGTCAATGGCTTCCTTTCCGTTATTGGCGATTCCGCAGACCCGGACACCGATACTCTCCCAGTCCAGGGCACTGATCCCCGCCCGTATATGGGGCTCATCATCTGCAATTAAAAGCTTATATGGATCCATAGTCTAATTCCGTCACCCTTTCACTGCTCCGGCTGTCATACCCTCAATGATCTTATCATGTAAAACGATGTAGACTGCAATGGTTGGAATTACCGTCATGACAACAGCTGCCAGCATACCTGAATAGTCCACGGAATCAAGATCCGCAAACTGGGTCAATATGACGGGCAAAGGCATCTTTGACATGGTTGTCAGGAAAATCTGCGGGAACAAAAGATCATTCCAGACCGTGATAAAGTTGATGACAGACACCGTTGCAATGGAGGGTTTTGCAATGGGTAATATTATTTTATAATATCCTTTCAGGATTGTACACCCATCCATGATAAAAGCCTCCTCCAATTCACTGGGAATGGTCATAAAAAAACCTGTCAGGATATAGATCGTAATGGGAAAAGCAAATACAACATGGGCAATGATAACGGATGTAAAGGAATCCAACAGCTTCATCTGGTTAAACATTGCAAACATAGGGATGATGACCGCATAGGCCGGGATACTCATTCCCATGGAAAACAGGCCCCTCACCATATCAACGCCTGGAAACCGCAGCCTGGTGATTCCATAGGAAACCATGGCTCCAAAGAACACGGTAAGAAATACTGATGCGGATGTGATCAGCACGGAACTTATATAGCTGCTTCCAATATTTCCTTTGGAAATAGCCCTTGCATAGTTATTCAACTGCATGGTTTCCGGCAGGCCCCATGTATTATAAAACAGCTCCTTATTTGTCTTAAAGGAATTGATCATCAGCCAGATGATGGGATACAGGCAGCACACTGCAAATATTGCCATGACCAGGAATGCGGCCAGACGAAATATGTTTCTCTTCATAGTCGGTCTCCTCTCTAATATTCCAGCTTCTCAGTCCGGATCAGACGGTTGACACCCCATATCACCAGCATGCACAGCACCAGGAGCACCAGGCCGATGGCGCTGGCATAACCGAATTTCATGGTCCTAAATCCCTGATAATACATATAGGTTGCCATCACCTCACTGGCATGGTTGGGTCCCCCCTTTGTCATGGTCCACACCAGATCAAAGTATTTCAGGGAGCCTGTGATGATCAGCACCACATCGATCTTGATCACATGCTTGATCAGTGGATATGTGATCTTGGTAAACTGCTGCCAGGTGGTGGCCCCGTCAATCCTGGCAGCCTCAAACAGACTGTCGGGTATGGATTTCATGGCCGCCAGCTGTATGACCATATGGTATCCCACATACTTCCACATCACCACAATAATGAGGGCAAGCATTACCGTCTTCTCCTCGCTGAGCCATGCGTGTTTAAGACCGCTTAGGCGGATCAGATCCAGGAATGTGTTGAGGAGGCCGAATTCCGAATTATATATCATATTAAACAGAAGTCCCACACCGGCTCCGCAGATAACAGAGGGAAGAAAGAATACAGACTGAAAAAACCGGCTTCCCCTGATCTTAATAAAGATAAAATTTCCGAACAGCAGCGCCAGGGGCAAATGGGCAAGGAGTGAACCAACCACAAGCATTCCGTTATTTTTTAGGGCTTTCAGGAATATCTTGTCATTTAAAAGATTCATGTAATTGCGGAAAAGCACAAAATTCTTTTTTCCCATCAGATCCGTCTGAAACATGCTCAGATATATGTTATAGATGATGGGTATCAGGACAAATACCCCATAAAGCAGAAATGCCGGCAATATAAATATTGCAATTGTTTTCTTATTACTCAATACCTTATTCATACACACCCTCCTTGTATAAACAGGGAGTGCCGCAAAAGCAGCACTCCTGTGGGCTCATTAATTATTTGCATTATCAATGGCAAACTGCTGTAAATTATCCATTGCCTCCTGTGGATCTGTGCCGCCTAAAATAGAAACCGATGCATTATTAAACTCCACGCCCTCACCTGCCCCGTAAATCCTGTCCAGCCAGGGCGTATAAACCTTCATCTGGTCAAACATTTTCCTGGACCGGACCGTCATCTCGCTGAGATTATCCAGGTTTACCTGTACATTGGTTGCTGTTATCTGGGCATTGTCCGTCAGTACCTGCTGGTAATCCCCCAGTGTCATCTGCTTTAAAAACGCTGCCGCTGCCTCGGGGTTCTCCGCCTGGCTGCTGATGGCGTAGGTCTGTCCGATGGAACCTACATTCACACCGTTGTAATCCGGGTTATCGGAAGGCAGGAGAAAGAAATCAATATCATTGTAGTAGGGGTTCTCCGGGACATCCAGCTTGTTAACCCCTGATGTGATGCACATGAACATGGCCACATCACCGTTGTTAAATAATTCAAACCCTTCACTTGGGGACATTCCTAAAAATCCGTCCACCAGATATCCCTGGTCCATTATCTGTTTCAGAAGCGTTCCCGCTTCCACAAACGTCTTGTGGTTCCACTGCACCTCATCGCTGATGGTGTAATTGTAAAACTCCTCGCCCCCCAGTACATTACACAGCTGCTGAAGCATCTGTCCTCCGTACCACGCTTCCCCGCAGGGGATGGCTAACGGGCTGATCCCGGCCTGTTTCAGCGCTTCACACGTTTCCAGGAATTCGCTGTATGTGGCGGGGACTTTGGTACCCGCATCCTGAAACAGCTTATTGTTATAAGCCACTACCACGACCTGCTTGGAATTCGGCACCGCCCATATCTCATCCCCGAATGTAAGGGGACCAAACACGCTTTTGTCCGGATACGCCCCATACCACTCCTCATCATTTACAAGGATGTCCCCTACGGGATATACCTTGTCACCGTCCACAAAGGGCTGAAGGAATCCGGACTCCCATGTAAAAAAGATATCCGGCTGGGCATTGGACGCCATCAAGGTGGTGAGCTTTGTCTTATAATTGTCATTGGAGTAACACTCCAGCTTGATCCTTACATTATACTCATTGCTTTCATTAAACTTATCCACTTCTCTCTGGATAGCCTCTGCAAACACATCATTGGTGCCCCCGTTTAGTGTGGTCATGGTCATCTCCACCACATCCTCTGTTTTTGTCTTGGCCTTGCTGACCGCCCCGCTGTCTCCATCGGCCGCCGCTGAACTGCCGCAGCCCGCCAAAATACCCATTGCCATAAGAACTGATAACCCTATACCTAATCTTCGTTTCATAGTTCCCCATCCTCCCTTATATCTCATATACAAGAACCCCAAAGGGCTCCAGTTTGATCGTCCCGCTTTCTTCATTTCCGGTCAGCACATTTTTCATTGTCCTTCTCAGCTGGATCTCCGTCCACTTATCTTCATAATTCAGTATGAACAGGCAGGCTCCCCGGTCCCCTTCCCTGACAGCGGTCTCACACCATTCCGGCACGCTGGCCCAACAGCTCAGGCCGCTGCTGACCCCGGCTGACCGAAGCAGGGTTTTTACAGTCTTGCAGTCAAAGGCAGCCCCAAAGTAATATGCTTCACCTGCGCCGGTACGTTTCCTGACAATGGCCGGACTTCCCTGGTAATAACCGGAACAGTAGGTTGCAACTATTTCACATGCCTCATCCACAGGTGTCAGTATATCATGAAACAGCGGCATGTAAATCTTCTGCCCGTCCATCTGGGCATACTGGTCCGTGGAATCCGGCATAACAGCTGTAAAATCCAGGATATGGATCCCAAACAGATCCGTCATCCGGATGGGCATGATCTCCATGGGACACCTTCCGTTCATATCCTTATATCCCGTCCTGGCGCCAGTAATGAACTTGCCCCCGCCTTCCACATATTCCCTGATCACCTGTACCAGGGCTGGATTTACTATGGTCATATGGGGTGCAAATACCACTTCATACTGCTGCAGGGTGTGTACATCCATTTCCGGGGTGACGGTGACATAATCAAAGGGGATATGTGCCTCCTGAAACGCCTGGAAAAGTCCAAGGTGGGAGTATCTTCTTAAGGGTCCATGCCACACATCCGTTTCCCCATCCCACTCATTATCATAATCATACAGGATAGCTGCCTTTGCCTGATATCTGCTTCCCGCCATGCCGCTTATTTTCTTTATATCCTTGGACAGGTTCCTGATCTCCTCCAGCCTCCGGTTGTCCAGATTGTCATAGCCCAGGATCCCATGCCAGTATATCTCCGTCCCAAAGGAACAGGTCCTCCAGCGGAAGTAACTTACAAAATCAGCGCCGTTGGCAATGGACTGGAAGGTCCACAGCCGGATCTGGCCGGGCTTTGCCGAGGGCGCCACCCTGAAATTATACCATCCTCCGGGGCCTGACTGCTGTTCCATGATACCGAATCCCTTTCCGGTCCCCCGTGCCCTGGCCAGGTTCATGCTCCACTTTCTGTCCTTCAGATGATCGGCTCCCTCCATTAACCCGAACTCAGGATAGCTGTCATATGTAATGAAATCCAGCGCCTCATTGACCATCCTGTTATAATCCACGTGTCCGAACAATCCGTTGGTTGTGACAAACACATGGTCCGGCAGGTATTGTTTCAGGATCTCATACTGTAATCTGCAATAGGAGATACAGCTTTCCGAGAAAAACCGGACGGCATCCAGCCTGAGATGGGGATTACAGGTATCCCTCTGTGTGTGGCGCGGCAGGTACACCTGCTCCCATTCCGTATAAGTCTGGTTCCAAAACACGGTTCCCCACGCGCTGTTCAGCTGCTCCAGGGTGCCGTACCGTTCCTGTAAAAATGTGCGGAAGGCTTCATGGTCGGATTCGGAATAAAACTCATTGGTGACACAGTTTAATTCATTATCAATCTGCCATCCGATGATGCATTTGTGTTCCCCATAGTGTCTGGCCAGCTGTTCCGTGATGATCCTGGTCTTCTCCCTGTATATGGGGGAATTATAATTGTAATGTCTTCTTGCCCCATGATACTGTTTCCTGCCATCCAGGTCCACGGCCAGCACCTCAGGATATTTTAGCGTAAGCCATGCCGGCGGGGTCGCCGTGGGAGTACAGAAGATAACCTTGATATCCGTTGTCCGGACCACATCCAGGAAACGGTCAAAAAAGCTGAAATCAAATACCCCTTCCTGGTTCTCAAATTTGTTCCAGGCAAACTCCCCGATCCGGATCATTGTTATCCCGGCATCCCTCATACGCCTTAGATCCTCCGGCCATAATTCCTCTTTCCAGTGTTCCGGATAATAACACACCCCTAATGTTATCTCGTTAAAATATGACACTTTATTACCTCCCTTCTGCTGTTGTGTACGCTCGGAGTCTCAGAGAGTACACCTGTTGATGTCATTATAGTAAAAACAGGGCCGGGCTGAAACACAGAATACAAACCTAAAATGTTGAAAAAACAAACCACAAAAAGCAGTCCGGAAGCCGGAGTGCCCGGAGGCGGGTCTGGCGGCTGGACTGCCGCCAGCGTACAGGGAATTCGCCGGAATACAAGAGTGCGGTCACCATACGAAAATGCCGCCGGCACACAATGGTACCGGCGGCATCCTGCAGTTCCCTGTGAACCGCATTTCCCCGTGATCAAGATTCATCCATTATAAAAAACTCTGTTACAAAGAACCTCCGCTATAAATATCCTTCGTTTTTCCGCAGAAATTCTTCCATCCCCTGCTGTGACAATGGTTTTGAGTAATAATACCCCTGTATCTGCTCCACCCCAAAATCGATCACCAGCTGCCTCTGCTCCTCGGTCTCCACCCCCTCCGCCACCACGGCCATCCCAAGGTCCTTAAAGGTTTCCACCAGATGCTTTACCGCCAGGGCCGATGTCTGATTGTCCATGGATGCCCACACAAGGCTTTTATCCAGCTTTATGGTTCCAAAGGGAATGCTGATAACAGTGGCAATATTGGAGTATCCTGTCCCAAAATCATCCAGACCCATTATGATGCCGTGGCGTTTCATCTCAATGGCAAAATCCGTCACCACCTGGGGGTTCTCCGCCAGCGTGCTCTCTGTAAATTCCAGCTTCACCATGGACATGGGGGCCCCGTTGCGCTGTATGATATCCAGTACCTTTGCGGTCAGGTCCGGCTGTGAAAACTGGATGGCCGAGAAATTCACATGGATGGCTTCAATGGGAAGCCCCTGTGCCAGGAGGCGGTTGATGTATTTACACACCTTGTCCAGGATCAAATAGGTCAGTTCAATGATAAGGCCTGTCTCCTCAGCAATGGGGATAAATTCCGAGGGATATACCGGGCCGATGGGAGTGTTGTTCATCCTCATAAGGGATTCTGCATACATGAATTTCCCTGAATCCACACAATAGATGGGCTGATAGTACATCTCCACATCCCCGCCGGCCAGCTGATCCTTCAAGATCTGGATGATCTGTTTTCTCCGCTCCAGTTTTCCCAGCATACTGCGGTCGCAGTATAGGACCTCCCCATATTTTCCGGTTTTGGCCTGGTAAACAGCATACTCAATGGCGCTCACCGCTTTCTCCAGCGTGTTCACATACTCGGACCGCCTGACAATGCCTATGGCCACCGGCAGGATGAACTGATAATCCCGGTTTTGCCATGGCTTAGCCATGCGTTCCTGTATCTCACCCACGCACCGGCGGATGCGCTCCCCATCCCCGTCCGTGAACAGCAGGGCAAACTCATCCCCGCTGTACCGGTAGACATTTTCCCGGGGACCGATCTCACACAGGAACCGGCACACCGATTTAAGAAACTCGTCCCCGCTGTGCTGCCCGCATATGTTATTGACCTGACGGAAATCCCGGATCGACACCACCATCAGGGTAAATTCCTTGTCCGGATATTTCTTAAACATCAGGTCCAGCATATTCAAAAGCTCCTGGCGGTTGGGTACACCGGTCAGGTAATCCATGGATATCTGTTTGTTCTGCAAATGTAGGTAGATGATCAGAAGCGCACATGTGGCGGCGGAGCCTGACAGGATGATATCAGGATACAGCTGCTGGAACAGGATGACCAGCACGGCCAGCACCGGAAAAGCCGCCAGGATATGGAAGATCTGCCGGTCAATCTTATGCCGGTTCCTGACCGCCACCACAATACATGCAATACAGTATGCGTAAAAAATCAGATAGGTCAGGAAAATGCAGCCGCCTCTCACATATCCCTGGTCGCTGTTTATGGCAAACATACATCCTGTAAACGAATTGGACAATACCAGCATGGTATAAAGGACTGCGGGAATACTTCCGGCCAGAATCATCTGCCTTAACCTGGGGCGCTCCTCATATATGATGGAGACCACATAAAGATAATAGATCAGGCCCATTAAAGGAGTCAGTATAAAATAGACCGTGGTAACCGCCCAGGTCAGCCACAGGGGTGAGGGGATGTAACGGTACAGCATAAAGGTGGACAGGATGTTGCTTGTCATGGCCGCAAAGGTGATGGTCAGGCATCCCTGGAACATCCTGTTCTTCAGGCTCGGAATATGGCTGCCTTTTCGGGAATATACCCATATGATTCCCAGGATAACCAATGATATTGTTTCCGGAGCAATATTCCACTTCACCGTTTCCACCTGCCGTTTCCCACATGTTCGTGTTCTTATCTCTTAATCATATACTAAAATCCCATTTACAGCAATATCCATTTTGTGAACAGTCCTTCCTGTATTTAAAAATGTGCAAAATCTTTTAGTTATTCTAAAAATTTTTGTTGATAAACTCCTGGAAGTTTGTTACAATCCATTTAGGAGGGATTTATTTTAACCAAAAAATAGGAGGGTATTATGAATCAAATGTTACTTATAGTCCCCATCATAGGACTGCTGGGGCTTCTGTTTGCCATCATGTTAAGGCTGCATGTTATCAAGCAGGATCCCGGAAACCAGAAAATGAGGGAGATCGCTGACGCCATTGCAGAAGGCGCAAGGGCTTTTCTCACCTCAGAGTACCGTATACTTATTGTCTTTGTTGCATTGTTGTTTATTGTCATCGGCTTTGGAACAGGCAGCTGGGTCACTGCAGGATGCTTCCTGGTAGGAAGTTTCTTTTCCACAGCAGCCGGCTATCTTGGAATGAGCGCTGCCATCCGCGCCAACTGCCGTACCGCCAATGCGGCCCGCACCTCAGGCATGCGCAGCGCCCTGGCACTTGCATTTTCAGGCGGCAGTGTCATGGGAATGGCTGTGGTCGGCCTTGGACTGATGGGGGTTGGAGCCCTCTATATGATCACACGGGACGTGTCCGTCCTCTCCGGCTTCAGCCTGGGAGCATCCTCCATCGCCCTTTTTGCCCGTGTGGGAGGAGGCATCTATACCAAAGCCGCGGATGTGGGCGCTGACCTGGTGGGAAAAGTGGAAGCAGGCATCCCAGAGGATGATCCCCGCAACCCGGCCGTGATCGCCGACAACGTGGGCGACAATGTTGGTGATGTGGCAGGAATGGGCGCTGACCTGTTTGAATCCTATGTGGGTTCCCTGATCTCCGCACTGACCCTGGGCCTTGTATTCTATCAGGAATCCGGCATCATTTTCCCACTGCTGCTCTCCGCATGCGGCATTGCGGCTTCTATCATAGGGACCCTGCTTGTCAAGGCCATCGGGGGCACGGATCCCCACAAGGCACTAAAGACAGGGGAATACAGCGCTACCGCACTGGTTGTTATCGCTGCACTGGCGCTGAGCCGCACCTTTTTCGGCAATTACCTGGCTGCCCTGACCGTGATCACCGGCCTGTTTGTGGGTGTGCTCATTGGATTTGTCACTGAGATCTATACGTCAGGGGATTACCGGTTTGTAAAAAAAGTGGCCGGCCAGTCTGAGACAGGTTCCGCCACCACCATTATCAGCGGCCTGGCAGTGGGTATGCAGTCCACCGCTGTTCCCATCCTTCTGGTATGTATCGGCATCCTGATCTCCAACCGCCTTATGGGACTTTACGGAATTGCCCTGGCCGCAGTGGGTATGCTGTCAACCACCGGAATAACAGTTGCCATCGATGCTTACGGACCCATTGCAGACAATGCGGGAGGTATAGCGGAAATGGCCGGACTGGACAAATCCGTCCGTGAGATCACCGATAAGCTTGACTCCGTGGGAAACACCACGGCTGCCATCGGCAAGGGCTTTGCCATTGGCTCCGCTGCCCTCACCGCACTGGCCCTGTTCGTATCCTATGCCGAGGCAGTTAAGCTCACCACCATTGATATCCTCAATGCCCATGTCATTGTGGGCCTTTTCATCGGCGGGATGCTCACCTTCCTCTTCTCTGCCATGACCATGGAATCCGTATCCAAGGCAGCTCACCAGATGATCGAGGAGGTGCGCCGCCAGTTCCGTGAGAATCCGCAGATCCTTCAGGGAAATGCCCGCCCCGACTACGCTTCCTGCGTGTCCATCTCCACCACGGCTGCCCTCAGGGAAATGTTCCTGCCGGGACTTATGGCAGTGCTGGCGCCCCTGGCCACCGGAATTATCCTGGGACCGGATGCCCTGGGCGGTCTTCTCACCGGTTCCCTTGTCACCGGCGTCCTCATGGCAATCTTTATGTCCAACTCCGGCGGAGCCTGGGACAATGCAAAGAAATACATAGAGGAGGGCAACCACGGCGGAAAGGGAAGCACGGCCCACAAGGCAGCTGTAGTAGGTGACACGGTAGGCGATCCATTTAAGGATACCTCAGGACCTTCCATCAATATCCTGATCAAACTGATGACCATTGTGTCCCTTGTTTTCGCCCCTCTGTTCCTGCAATACGGAGGATTGATTTAAGTGAATGATACACACAACAAGGAAAGGGTTCCGGCAATTTTGTCCGGAACCCTTTTTGCGATACTCTTTCCACTATAATTTTTCTATCCGGACTTATTCCTGTCCCAATTCTTCCCCATTGGTCTCAATCACATGACGGAACCAGTCAAATGATTTCTTCTTATACCGCTCCCCGGTACCGCTTCCGTCATCCTCCTGATCCACGTAGATAAAACCATACCGCTTTTTCATCTCCCCTGTGGTGGCGGAAACCAAATCAATAGGCCCCCACATAAGGTATCCGAAGCATTCCACATCATCCTCCTCAACCGCCAGTTTCAGCTGCTCCAGGTGAAGCCTCAGGTACTCAATGCGGTAGCTGTCATCCACGGTCTTGTCCTCACTCAGGATATCCACCGCGCCCAGACCGTTCTCCGTAACGATCAGGGGTTTCCCGTACTTTTTGTACACTGCGTTCAGCAGATAGCGCAGTCCCTTGGGATCAATGGACCACCCCCACCTGCTCTGCTCCAGGTATGGGTTCTGCACACCCCCAAACAGGGTCTCCTCCCCCTCTTCCCCATCATGATGGCCCACGCTGGAGGAGTAGTAATTGACGCCGATAAAGTCAATGACGCCCTGTTTAAATGCTTCCTCATCCTCCTCTACACCCTCCGGTACAATGCCCATTTTTTCGTATTCCTTCAGCTTATACCTGGGGAAATATCCGTTGCACATGGCGTCCACCTGATAAAAATCCCGGTACATTTCCTTAAATGCCTGGAACGCATTCTCCGGTTTACAGTTATAGGCGTACACGGGTTGAAGGCCGAACACACATCCGATCTGGTTATCCGGGTCCACCCTGTGGCCCAGTTCCACTGCCTTCACCCCTGCCGCTGTCATATTATATCCCACCGCGGCCAAGGTCCTGGCAGGTTCTTCCATCTGTGAAAACTTAAGGCCCGCAATGATATAAGTGAAAATATCCGATGCCTCTGTGGCCGGATCAATATGGTTCATCTCATTAAACGTGACCCAGTACCTGACCTTTCCCTTCAGTGCACGGAACATGGTCTCACAGTACTTCAGATAAAAGTCAATCACTTTCCTGTTGGTCCAGGAACCATATTCCGTCACCAGATGATAAGGCATTTCAAAGTGATACAGGGTAACCATGGGTTCGATCCCCTGCGCGCGCAGTTCATCCACCACGGACCTGTAGTACCGGATCCCCTCCTCATTGGGCTGTTCCTCGTCACCCATGGGATAGATCCTGGACCAGTCCACAGAGATCCGCAGTGTCTTAAACCCCATCTGGGCAAAGAGACCAATGTCCTCCCTGTACCGATGGTAAAAATCAATTCCCCTGTGGGAGGGATAATACTTTCCCTCCTCTATCTCCGTACAGATTTCCCTTGGAACTTCATGGGAGCCGCTGGTCACCAGATCCATAATAGCGGTTCCCTTTCCGCCCTCCTGCCAAGCGCCCTCACACTGATGGGCCGCTATACTGCCTCCCCATAAAAAGTCTTTTCTCATCCTTATCAGCTCCTTTACGTTCTAAAACACAACACTGAGGCACTCTTCATCCAGATGGATATTCTCAGCCGTAGTGGGGATCACATCCAGGAACTGGGCCGTGTTGGTGATAATGACCATGACAGTGGTATCATACCCTTCTGTCTCAATGGCCTTCATGTCCGCTTCCACCAGAAGCTGTCCCCGCTCCACACGCTGCCCCTGCTCCACATGGGCGGTAAAATATTTACCGTCCAGCTGGACCGTATCGATCCCGATATGGACCAGCAGCTCCACGCCGGAATCGCTTTTGATCCCAATAGCGTGTTTGGTGGGGAACAGGCATACCACCTGTCCGCTTACAGGAGCGTAGACCTGATCGGCCGCCGGCTTGATTCCGATCCCCTTTCCCATGGCGCCGCTGGAAAATGCCTTGTCATTTACCTGTGAAAGCAGAACCACGGTTCCTTCCGCCACAGTGCTCAGAAGTTCCTTCTGAAGCCCGCTGGTATCCGCCGGTACAGGAGCTGCATCCGGGCTGACTGTACGCTCTTTCTCCGTCTCCTCCCCGGGCGCACACAGAACAAATCCCGCAATGGCCGCTGCCACGAATCCGATGAGCACGGCCGCTATCATGTAATAGAAATTGTTAAAATCATTTACCCCGATATAGGAGGGAAGTCCGGCCAGTCCCCATGCCATGGTATATGTTTTTACCTGCATAAGGCCTGCAAACAGTCCTCCCAGACCTCCGCCGAATATAACGGCCAGGAACGGACGGCGGTATTTTACAAACACACCGAACACGGCCGGCTCTGTGCAGCCTAAGATCGCGGAAAAGCTGACCGTACCAAACAGTTCTTTCTGTTTTGGATCCTTTGCCCGGAGGAAGTATCCGAACATGGCGCCGCCCACAGCAATATCGGAAATGGTGCAGGCTGCCAGGAACAGGGGGTCATAACCCATTTCAGCCAGGAATGCCATGACCACGGGCATGATAAAGTTTCCGGCTCCCATCATGATCAGGAACGGCTGGATGGCCGCATAGAAGGCCACCACACTCCAGTTGCCCAGCGTATTGGCCAGGAAGGTGCATACAAAGCTGATCCCCTCCCCGATCCAGGTCCCGATAGGGCCAAAAAACATTAGGGTAACAGGGAGGGTGATCACCAGGGTCAGTACCGGGATCAGAAAATACTGCAGCAGATTAGGGATGACCTTTTTCAGAAACGCCTGCACATATCCCATAAACCATACGGCCAGCAGGATGGGAATAAAGGAACTGGAATAGGTAATGGCAGGAAGGGGGATTCCAAACACACTGAGCCCTTCCACCCCGTTAATGGAGGAGGACAGCAGGGTTGCCGCCAATGCCACGGCCAGATACGGGCTGGCGTTCAGACGCTTGGCACATGCCATGGCCATAAAAATGGGGAGGAAAAAGAACACGGCTCCCCTGATGGAATCCAGCACAATATAGGTTGGACTGTCCGCTGATACCAGCCCTGTCAGGGCTACCAGGGACAGCAGTCCTGCCAGCATGCCCGCTGCGATAATGGGCTCCAGCAAAGGTGTCATGGATTCCGACACCAGGTCCAGGGCCGCCTTAAAGGGATTCTTCTTTCCTTTGGGCTGCGGATCCCCGGTCTCACTGCCAAGTCCCAGCATGGCGGTCAGTTCCTCGTGTACCTCCGATACCTGGGTTCCGATGATGATCTGATATGCCACATCATTGGATACCACGTCAATCACCCCATCCAAAGCCTTGATCTCATCTGTTTTCGCCAGGCTCCGGTCCTTCAGTGTAAAACGAAGCCTTGTCATGCAGTGCACCACTGCGCTGATATTATTTTTTCCGCCCACTAAGCGGATGATCGATTCATTTAATGCCTGATATTTCATGGCTTTTACTCCTTTTTTTCATTTCTGTCCGCGACCCTGTGTATATGCAGGATCAGATATGTTTCCTCATCAATTGTAAGTTCCATTTTAAAACTGTCTTTAATGTACGCCCTGATCTTCACCGCACACTCATAGGCTCTTGGGTACAGGACCCTCACCTGGGAATTCAACGCCTTGTCATTGTCCTCAAATACCTGTCCGGTCTGAAGCCGCTGGATAAAATACTGCAGATGGGTAATGAGCCGCATATAATTCACTGACGACTCGTCCAGACGCAGGCTGTAATGGTATTGTATGATGGACAGGATATCTTTTAACACCTGCATGGCCTCTATGGTCTCCTTCAGATCGTGTCCCTCTGACTGGAGATTGACAAAATGAAGGGCAATGGAAACCGCCTCATCCTCAGGAAATCCCACGTCAAAGCGCTGGTTCATCAGATTCAGGGCATGCAGGCCGATCTGGAAATGTTTCGGGTAGAATTTCTTCACCTCCCATGTCAGGGGGCTGCGGATAAACTGCCCTTTTCCCGCCCTTTTCAGGGCAAAGTCAATATGGTCCAATAAAGTCAGATATAAATAATCATTTGCCTTCTGCCCCAGCAGGGTCTCGCCAAAAGCAATGACATTGTTGGCAATGTTCAGATACTCTTCATCTGTATTGGCAAGCAGGTAACTGAAATGCTCCAGCATATCATTGGAATCCAAAACATATGTTTTTTCGATTTCCTCTTCCCCTATCGACTGGCCAGCCTTTTTTCTGAATGATATGCCCTTGGAGTAGACGATCAGCTCACTGCCCCCTTTTTTTACCACTGCAACATTGTTATTTAAAATCTGACTTATCTTCACAATAGATCCTCCTTTCCAGAAAAAAAAACTCAAACTACACGGAAAATAAAAATTTTCAGTGTAATCTGAGTTCTGCCTGCATACCAGTAACATACTCACTTCGTGACTCCCTAGTCACATAAGTTTTCTTTTCTAAGTTTTTCTCTGGTTTTAATTCTATATAATAATTCCTGCAATGTCAAGTCCTTTTTCTTATGTAAAATGATCATCATTCATCAAATATACTGACAATCTCACCATTGAGTATCCGGTTCATATTTTTAACCGCGCAAAAATTGCCGCACATGGAGCATGTATCTTCCTTTTCCGGTTTTGCGGATTCCCTGTAGCTCCTGGCCTTTTCAGGATCCAGGGACAATTCAAACATCCGCTCCCAGTCCAGATTCTTGCGGGCAGTGCTCATCTCATGATCCCACTGGGCAGCCCCCTTGATCCCCTTTGCAATATCCGCCGCATGGGCCGCGATCCTGGATGCAATGATTCCCTCCTTTACATCATTTACATCCGGCAGCCTCAAGTGCTCTGCCGGAGTCACATAGCAGAGAAAGGATGCGCCGCTGGCCGCTGCCAGGGCTCCCCCAATGGCTGCTGTTATATGGTCATATCCAGGGGCAATATCTGTTACCAGGGGGCCCAGTACATAGAACGGCGCTCCCTTGCAGATGGTCTGCTGTATCTTCATATTGGCCTCGATCTGGTTTAACGGCATATGTCCCGGTCCTTCGATTATAATCTGAACATTCTTATCCCACGCCCTCTGTGTAAGCTCACCCAGCGTTACCAGTTCCTCTATCTGTGAAATGTCCGAGGCATCAGCGATACATCCCGGACGACAGGCGTCTCCCAGGCTCAGGGTCACATCATATTCCTGGCAGATATCCAGTATCTCGTCAAAATGCTCATAAAAGGGATTCTCCTGTCCGGTCATCTCCATCCATGCAAAGATGATGGAACCTCCCCTGGACACGATATTAGTCAGACGCTTTGCCTTCTTAAACCGATCTGCCGTTCTCCTGTTGATCCCAATATGGATGGTCTGGAAATCCACGCCGTCCTCCGCATGCATTTTTACAATATCGATCCATTCCCGGGATGTGATATCCTTTAAGGGCTTATGGTAATATACCACCGCATCATAGATGGGGACCGTGCCGATCATGGCCGGGCATTCCCTGGTCAGTTTCTTCCTGAAGGTACGGGTATCCCCAAAGGAACTGAGATCCATAATAGACTCTGCCCCCATCCGCACTGCGTCATTTACCTTTTCCAGTTCCATGTTGAGATCCATGCAGTCCCTGGATGTGCCCAGATTTACATTGATCTTTGTTTTCAGCATGGAGCCGATCCCATTTGCCTCCAGGCATTGGTGGCGTTTATTGGCGGGAATGGCCACTTTGCCTTCCGCCACCAGCTTCATCAGCTCTGCAATATCAAACTTCTCCTTTTCAGCCACCTTTTTTAATTCCTTTGTCTGGATGCCCCTTCTGGCTGCATCCATCTGCGTTGTGTAGTTCATGATTCTCCTCCTTATTTTCTTTTGTGGAAAATAAAAATGGCCCGCTCCGTTAAGGAATGGGCCATGAATCACTCATGCTGTACAGCAACCTCGCATATTCCGCGCGATTCCTGTATGTTCCATATTTCCCTACGTTGGCATTATCCAAATCAGGTATAATAGGTCGAAGTTCGATTACTTCCTCTCAGCCTGCGCTACAAGCTCCCTGTTGTAATTGTATCGGACGTGTACATTGGATACCGGGTCCAAATTTATATATCCTTTACCAGTTTATTCGGTAATTCCCTATCTGTCAACCCCTTTTTTCACATCTCAGGCTTCAGATTCACCCGTTCTCCGGGAGGGCAGACGGTGCTTATCCCCCCATGCACACATCATATCCAGAATGGGGATCAGTGACCTTCCCCGCTCTGTCAGGCTGTATTCCACTTTCGGCGGGATCTGGGGATACTCCTCCCTGTGTACCAGCTGGTCGCTCTCCAGTTCCTTCAGGGTGACGCTCAGTGTCTTATATGATATCTCACCAATATACTTTTTCATCTCATTAAAGCGCACCACACCAAATTCCATTAAAGTGTAGAGGATCGTCATCTTATATTTTCCATTGATCAGAGACAGGGTATAGCTGAAACCAGTGTCTCCCAGACATGCCTGGGATATACGGCATTTTTCCATTTCACACTCTCCTCTAGGTAAGTATATAACTTTTAGTTTAGTATCTAACTTTAAAGTTAGTATCTCACCTGAATGTTCGTACTTGCTTTTTATAATGGTACTGTTAAAATTATAATATGTTGTAATGGAAAAGTCAATGGACCATAAAGCAGACGATTCCAGTATTAACACTAAAAAGGAGATTTATGAATACAGTACAATCTAAAAAGCACACCACGACACAGGCGGACATGCACGACACACAAAGCAGACAATACACGGTTTCAGGAAATACGGCTCTTTCTAAGGAATGGGAACTGAATATTCCCAGCATCATCCATACCAGTCCTTTGGAATTCAGGAAACTGACCATACATGACCGCACCTGGGCTGCTCCCATTCTGGCAGCGGAAGACAGTCTGGCATCCGATGGATGCTTTGGGACCTTCTTTCTTTGGGGCAGCGCATATGGAATGACGGCAGCCAGGATCGACAACAGGATGATCCCAAAGTATAGCACAAAGGAGGGGCTGTTCTTTTCCTTTCCATCGGGCAGCGGTCCCCTCAAACCGGCAATCCTTCAGATGAAACGGTTGTCAGAACAGCAGGGACAGCCCCTTTTGATCAGGGGCATGACCGAAGAGCAGAAAAACCGCCTGGAAAAAGAGTTCCCGGCCCAGTTCACCTTTGAGGAGGTTCGCAGCAGTGCGGATTATATTTACGAAGCAGAAGTCCTTGCAGGGCTGGGCGGCAAAAAACTGCACAATAAGCGCAACCACTGCAACCGGTTTGAACAGGAGTGCCCGGACTGGCGCTTTGAACAGCTCGGCAAAGAACATGCCAAATCCTGCCTTGATCTGCTAAACAGCTGGGAAGAAGATCACAGTGGGCAGGAAGGCGGTATGGCCGAGGCGGAAAAAGAAGCCATTCTGACAGCCTTTAAGCATTACGACCAGCTGGGGCTGGAAGGCGGCGTCATCTATGGCGGGGACCGTCTGCTGGCATTTACACTGGGGGAGCCTGTTGGCAGGAACGGGTTTGATGTAAGGTTTGAAAAAGCCGACATCTCAGTCCACGGCACATACCAGATGATCAACCGGGAATTTGTCCGCCATCTTCTTAAGACCCATCCGGGGCTTCGCTATATCAACCGGGAAGAAGATATGGGCATGGAAAACCTGAGAAAGGCAAAGGAGTCCTATTATCCGGCCTTTATGCTGAATAAATATGCGGCCCGCTGGTAATCAGCGGACCGCCCTCCGGGGCCCATTGAACCAACTGCGCCCTTTGCCAGCCCGTTTGATCATCATGAACGCCGTTTGAAATCATGTGTATAAGATCCCCTTGTCCACTGAGGGTAGCATCTGAATATAGATACGTCAAGATTAAAATTCCTGTCTTATAAAAAGGGACTTATAAAAAAGGGACATCAGACATGATATCCCTTTTTTGCCGCCCACCGAAACATTCCCTGGGGCAGTTCAAACACAAATACAATCCCCAGCACAATGGCAACCGCCACCTTCACCGCCTCATATCCCGTATATACGGCCAGGCGGAGCTGTTCTGTCACCAGATAGTACGCGGTCCAGTAAATACCTGCCCCGGGCACCAGAGGGAAGATGCCTGATACAAGGAAAATGGTAACCGGACACCTGTTTCGCACAGCGGCGGACCTGGACAGGAAAATCACCACCACCGTGGCAATAAAGGATGCCCCCGCCGGTCCGCAGCCGCCGGATGTTGTCAGCACATATACGGCCCATCCGGCTCCTCCAATGGCCCCGCACCATGGGTAGAATACCCTTGGGACTCCAAACAGAAGAGAAAACGACACCGTCCCCACCATGGCAACACAAATCTGCAGTATCATAGCAGCGTACCCCCCTTCAGCCATCCGATCACGGTGAATCCCACGCCCACACCTATGGCAATGCAGAAAAACACCAAAAGGGCGTCCAGCATACGGACCGATCCTGATATATAATCACCATTGGCAATATCCCTGATGGCATTGGTAAAGGGCACTCCGGGTATCAGCGGCATGATGGAGCCGATCACCATATAGTTGAGATGCTGCCCCACCCCCAGAAGATACATGGCGCTGCACAGGATGGTGACCAGTGCCCCGCCGCTGATATTTGCCACGATCTTGGACAGATGAGGGCCGCTGACATACAGCACATACAGATACAGGGCCAGCCCTGCTAAAAGTGCAACAGTGCTGTCCCAGGGACTCCCTCCAAACAGATAGCAGAATGCGGCACTTCCGCAGCCGGATGCCATCACCTGCATAAGCCGGGTCTTACCCGGCATTCTTTTTATATCCTCCAGCCTTTCCCCCACTTCTTTTATGGTATATCTTCCTTCCTCTATCTCTCTGGAAAGCTGGTTTACAGCCGCCACACGGTCCAGATGGGTTCCGCTGACCGGAATGTGCTCCACCTTTGCAAAAAACGACTCGTTCCTGTCCCCTACCGTTGTAAATATACCATTGGAAAGCACAAATGCATTTCCGGAACGGACACCATAATAGTTGCAGATCCGGTCCATGGTTTCTTCCACCCGGGAGATCTCGGCTCCATTTTCCAGCAGCAGATGACCTGCCTGAAGCGACACCTCCATGACTTCCTTTTCCCTGTTCTCCTCCACTTCCCCACTTTCCTCCTAATAATCCCACCGGTGAAAATCCTGAATCAGGATGCCGGACGTTCCTATCTGTTCTTTTGTGTATTCCGAAAGATCCATATGCTCTGCAAGCCTTCGGTCCACAATGGCAAAGGGTATGGTCTTAGGGACCTTCCCCTGCTCTATGGCTGTAAGCCCCACACTGGCATCATCTGCTTCAAGGCCTGTCTGAATAGCCTTTACCGGATCAAATTTCCAGATTTCCCCTGCACATTCGACCACATCCTGTACCCTGTCACCTATAAAGGAACAGGATCCTTCCGCTTTCAGCATTTCACTTTCAGGGATGATGATTTCAAAACTGAACTGTCCGTCTTCCGGATAACGGTTCATCCAAAATCCCCTGACATGGGAAAATCCCCTGTAATCAAACAAGATCTGCTTGTAATTATGAAGATATGTTTCCGTGAACCCCAGTTTAAAATCCTGCTCCAACAGCCTCTGGTTAAAGGCGGCTATCTCCGCAAAGCTGTTATCCTCCGAATTCCAGTAACCGCTTTTAAATATAAGGCCGGCCTTTTCCAAAGCCGTATGAAAATCCATTACAAACAAGGGATAGAGGTCCTCTCTCTGAAACTGGATACTCAAATTAAAATATGCCGGCATGACCATACACCTCCCCGCTTAGCCAGCTGTATTATTCATGTCTCTTCAGTTCAAGCACGTCAGGTCTTGCATAATGCCCCCAGACATCAAATTCCATAGGGATGCACAACACAGCTTCCGTCCCGGCATACGGTTGGGGGAAGCTTTTGAATCTCATCCGGGTATGCAGCCGGCCAAAAATCAGCCGCAGCCATGGGTGTGGAGGAGAATCCGAACGTACGCTCTTAGCTTACCACATTTTTATCCCATATTCTACATTGCCTGTATGGAATCGGGAAATATATATGACAGAAAGCAGGACGTACAGACAGATTGTTTTACTTCTGCCTGTACGTCCTGCCTGTTAATTCTACGGATCCTGCCTTTCGTCCCTCAACTATTATGTCTCTCAAACCCCAGATACCTGGTCCCCTGAAACTTCAATGTCCCGGTATCTCCCTCTGCCAGCATCCCATATTCCGAACCGCTCACGGACAGTTCCATCCGGTCACCGCTTGCCACCTCAAATGTAACATAATAACTGGTGGATGAGGAGGAATGGAATCCGTGGGCTCCTGTCATATCCCCTGCATTGGCATGCTGGCGGCGGACCACGTTGGTGCGTTTTGCCGTTACCCGGGCTGTCACGGATAATCTGGGAGAATGGTTGTTTTTATTCCACTGCCCGATCCCCCGAACGGCTCCAACCACAAACATTACAATAATAATGGTGAATATAAGGAAAAACAGAATATCAAACCCGCCTCCCCAAAAGAACGAATCCATATACATGATCCATCCACCTCCTGCTGCAAAATTAATGATCCCGCATATGGTTAAATATTACCATATGGCCGCTTCCACAATATTACTATTTATTTACGTTATTCTAAATTTTTCCTGTAACATTGCGTCATCTGGCTTGTATTGTGCGCAGGTTTGTGATAAAATTAATTAAACCATTAGTTTAATTAATTAACTGTATGGAAAATCCCCACCGGGAGGAAAAGATGGGACGAAGAAAAAAAGAACCGGAGCATGTGCACCGTGAGGCCATTGCCTCTGCCGCCGAAGACTTGTTCGTGCACAAAGGGATACAGGCTGCCACCATGGATGACATTGCTAAAAAATCCGGCTACAGCAAGGCAACCCTGTATGTGTATTTTGCAAACAAGGAGGAAATCGTGGGATATCTTGCCCTAAAAAGCATGAAACTTCTCTGTCAAAGCCTTTCCGACAGCGCTTTAGGGCAGGGAACCATAAGGGATAGGTACAACAGCATATGTACCGCACTGTGGAAGTACCATGAACAGTATCCTCTGTATTTTTCCTTTACCCTGAGCGAGATCAATGTGGATTTTGATCACGGTGACTTTCTTCCGGTGGAAAAGGAGATTTACCAGGCCGGGGAACAGATCATCGAAATCATTGCCTCATTTATACGTGAAGGGATGGAGACCGGGGACTTTCTGCCCGATCTGCCGGTTCCGGAAACTGTTTTTTTATTCTGGTCAGCGCTGTCAGGCCTGGTCCAGGTTGCCTCAAACAAACAGTTTTATCTTGAGAAAACCATGCAATTGTCAAAGCAGCAGTTTTTGGATTTTGGATTTGATAAGTTGTACCGGATGATTGAAAGGAATGGTTTGATATGAAAAAAAGAATGGTCGCGCTTTTGGGAAGCCCCCATAAAACCGGCTCAACCGCATCCATGTTAGACTGTGCCGTAAAAGAAGCAATGGGAAATGGATGGGAGGTCACGGTAATCCATCTGTATGAGAAGCAGATCGGGTACTGCCAGGGCTGCCGGGCGTGTATGGATACCGGGATCTGTGTACATCATGATGACCTGCAGGAAATCGCCGGACTTATCAAATCCTGCGACCGTGTTGTACTGGCTGCCCCGACTTACTGGGCCAATGTACCAGCGGTTGTCAAGAACCTGTTTGACCGTCTCCTTGGAACCGCCATGGAAGAAACCGCTGCATTTCCCCGCCCCCGGCTTTCCCCCGGCCAGGGCTATCTGCTTTTGACAGCCTGTAACACTCCCTATCCTTTTTCATGGATCTTTGGCCAGAGCAGGGGGGCCATCCGGGCTATGAATGAATTTTTTAAGACTTCCGGCATGAAAAAACTGGGAACGGTTGCATTTGCGGGGGCAAAAGGAAGATCCCACCTGCCTGCCGGCATACAAAAGAGGATCATCCATGCCCTAAAGTAATTGCAGCACCTGATTTAACCGGATACCAGTTTTGCGATCTCCTCCGCACTTTTTCCGCAGCAGAGGCATCCGTCCACCATCACATTGGGAGCCGTACGGCAATGCTTTAAGCAGGACCTGGTTTTCAGATACACGGTCCCATCCCTGGATATCCCATCCCCGTTGATTCCCAGCTTTTGTTTTAGCTTCTGCAGGACATCCAGACTGCCCTTTGCTGCACAGTTTTTTCCGATACAGAAGACGATCTCATGCCTATAAGCGGATTCCTTTAAACTGGGAATCCGCTTTATGATGGCCTGTATGGTGGATACTTTTACATCTGCTGCCTGCGCCGCCATTTCCCGGAGTCCGGGACCGATACAACCGTTCACTTCCTGGAGTTCCCGCAGCATTTCCACGATCATTTCCTGGGAGGAACGGTTTTGCAGACCTGCATAGTAGTCCAGGATCTCATTTGTTTGGATCTCATTTTCCGTGTTGCTGTTTGACTGCATTTTCTGTCTCCTTATTTCCCTTATATCTTCTGCCACTCCCCATGGATTTATTCATTTCATTCTCCCGCCGTCTGAACAGTTACATTTTCATTATATTTCATCCCTTGTACTGTTCTAAATCAAAATGCCGGTGCATACAGGTTATCCCTGTCCGCCACACACCAATCTCATTCTGCCGCATAAGATATGGCAAAGAATACTTTGAAAGGTAACCTTATGTACAACAACACTTACAACCCTTCGCTGACGGAAGATCCTTACTACTATCCCACTGCCTATTCTGAATCTCATCCCCAGGCAGAAGACTCCGTTGAGTGGGTGTATTCACAGGAATTAGAACCTATCATACCTTACCCTGATGATGTCTTTGATGAGGTTGACGATATCCTGGAAGAGGCTGAGGACACCATATTAGAAGATTTTGACGATACCGTCTTTGATGATTCTGAGGATACCATGGAATTCACTGCCCAGGAAGGAATGGGACGCCCTGCGCCTCCGTTTATGCCTGACAGGCCAGGCCGGCCTCAGCCGCCAAGACCCCAGCCTCCACGGCCCGAACCTCCAAGGCCCCAGCCTCCACGGCCCGAACCTCCAAGGCCCCAGCCTCCACGGCCCGAACCTCCAAGGCCCCAGCCGCCCAGACCTCAGCCTCCACGGCCCCAGCCGCCCAGGCCCGAACCTCCAAGGCCCCAGCCTCCCAGACCTCAGCCTCCAAGGCCCCAGCCTCCAAGGCCTCAGCCGCCCAGACCCCAGCCGCCCAGGCCTCAGCCGCCCAGACCCCAGCCGCCCAGACCCCAGCCGCCTAGACCTGACTGGTCATGGAATTGGGGCGTGCTTTTGCCGGGAAATGTTTTCCCAATCACCACTGCACGCGTCAGATTCTATAACGCTGCGGTCCGTGAGCCGGTGCAGATCTACGTAAATGACCGGCTGGTTGTCTCCAACCTGGATTTCCTGAACTTTACTCGTTTTTATAATGTGGCACCGGGACGCTACCGCATCACGGTTTACCGAAGTTCCAACCTGCGTACACCCCTTGTGGATACCTGGATGAATTTCCTTCAGAATAATTCTTACACCGTTACCCTGGCCGGCTCCGGCTCCAATTTCTGGCTTGAGTCAATGGCATTTTAAAGACCCCTGAACGCTCAGCCATCTTATGTTCTAACTCCACCCGGGAAGCTCTTGTGAAAGTTTCCCGGGTGCTTCATCTATTTGTAACTGGAAAACCGGCCCATATCATCTCACAAAACGGATGGAATCCACTGAGGACGGATTAACCAGGATCTTGATCTCTTTGATGGTCTGTGTGCGGTAAGTGCTGATCTTTCTGTCCTTTAGATCTGCCAGTATCTGATCCTTGCATTCCATAAATATTTTAAAATCATCGGAACTGTCTCCTATGTATGAATAATAGATACCGGCCGATTCATTTTCCGCATAATCGAGAAACGGCTTTACAGCTGCCGCATTATAGGTAACCTGGAAACGGATGGTGTTTTCCGGTACATCCGGTGACTCCACCAGTTCTTCCTGCCCGGAATGAGATCCATAGTGATTATAAACCGCCAACTTCTCCTCCCGGGGTTCAAAGGCACACTCAAATTCTTCCGTTTGCATGTCCACGGTTCCTGCATCCTTCTCTCCCATATAGGCAAAAGAAGATACCTCAGAAAAGGCAAGTCCGGTCCCTGCCCCGCTCAGAAAAACACCTGTGCAGAAAACCCCGATCATAATCATTTGTAACTTACGCATGCCGTACCTCCTTCAGTTGTGTTTCTTCCTTCTGGTCATCCGTATCCCGGTCATCTGTTTTCCGCCCACTTGCTTCCTTTCCCTTTTTATGCAGACGCAGAAAGCTGACGCACAGGTATGTAAAGGATACGCCGCAGAGGATAAGGCCTAAGCTCATCAGGCTTGTGCCCATGAACGGAAATCCCTGGGACAGCCAGACCGCTGCAACTCCAAACAGGAACAAAAAGGCCAGTGTGAAAACAGCACTGATCAGGGCCAGGAAGATCATGCAGCAGTTCCAGCACCACCGGATACCCCACAGGACCGTAAACAGGACCAGGCGGAGACAGTATCCCATCAAGGCTCCTATGGAGCGGCATATCTTTCCCGGCCACTTTTTAAAACCGGAAAGACAGGAAGTCCTCCCGGCCCTCGTCCCGGATACAGTATTCACCGCACCAGGCATTACACCGCCGTATACTGATCCTGCACTGTCAGGTATCCCATCTTCTCCGCCTGGTGCCGCCTGTCCCTCACTGAATATGGAACCTGCTTTTCGTTTGGACATGGGCAGCAGCGTCCGGATCCCGGATCCGGTCCTGCTCCATCTCCCGGCATGAGCAGGGCGCTCCCCCTTCCATGGCCTGGACAGAGCCGCCTTGGCCCTGACGATCCCTTTCTTTGTCTTTCCCCAACAAAGGGCCAGGAACCGCCCGGCGGCCTCCCGTCCTTTCCGGAAAAAGCCGGACACTGTATACAGCAGCTGTTTTCCCTTTTTCGCGGCAGCCTTTGTACCCTTTTTTACTTTTAATGCCCCGGCTCCCTTATATTCCGGATTAACATGGTACGCCTCCAGTATCTCCCCTGCCAGCTCCCCTATATGGCCGAAATCGCGGATAGCGTCCTCCTCACTTAGTCCATTCTCAATCTTCATATCAATGTGCTGCGAATATTCTTCCAGGATATCTTGCTGCTCCTTCTCATCCAGGATGGCAAGGTATCCTCCCAGTTCCTCTAAAAATTCTTTTTTATTCATCCTTCTGCTCCTTTAAAAATACACATACCTTTTCCTGAAATTCATTCCACTCCTGCTCCAGCCGGTCACGGTACAGCACACCGGCTGCTGTTATATGGTAATATTTTCTGGGGGGGCCTTCCGTGGATTCCCTCAGATAGGTCTCAAAATACCTCTCATTGGTAAGGCGCTTTAACAGCGGGTAAATGGTTCCTTCATTTACATCAATCACCTTTGATACCTCCTCCACCAGTTCATATCCATACATGTCCTTTTTCCTGACAGATTCCAGCACAACCAACTCAAGGACCCCTTTTTTAAATTGTGGATTCATGGCCGTCCTCCTTTAGATACTATATTATACACACTACTATGCAATGTCAAGTACTATAAAAAATAAAATACTTAACATTTCTTAAAGACCGTCCAATGCTTTATCAGGCGGATAAAATAGAACTGAAAAAGGGCCCCTAAAGGCCCTATTATGAATGTCTCCTGATACATCTGTCAAGCGCTATATATTTGAACCGATATTATTTACCACACAGGCCACAGCGCCTTATCTCATCCTTCCCATCCGGTCAAGGGCATAATCAAAGAACATCTTGTAAGACCGGCAGAAATAGTTCCTGCCCGATGCACTCTCCTCCCGCACCCTGCGGCATCCGCCGCGGCACAGCGGGAAATAGCGGCAGTTTTGGCACTCCTCATCTATGTTATGTGAACTTTCTATAAATTCCCTGGCCTTTTCCCTGGCACGGTAGTCAGCGAAATCATCCTCCATAACATTTCCCAGCCTCCATTGGTCCAATACATAGAAATCACATGGATACACACTTCCGTCCGCTTCCACCACATGCTGGACACTGCACTGCCCCCGCATGTCGCACGCTTCAGGCGGATATCCCCGAAGGATCCCCAGATAATTGTCAAAGGTGCGGATGGAAACAATCCTTCCATGAAGATAGTCATCATACCACAGATCAAACAGTTCACACAGAAACTTCCCATATGCCTCCGGCAGCAGGGAGTATTCCTCGTTTCCCTTCTCCTTCCCGATCGGATCCAGACAGGGAATGAACTGGAGGTAACGGAAATCATTTTTACGGTAAAACTGATAGATTTTCCTCACGCTCATGGCAGTGGCCTGATTTACAACGGTCAAAATATTATACTCTGCCTTGTAGCGGTCAAACAGCTCAATCGTCTCCATGACCTGGGCAAATGAATCCTTCCCGTCATAGTTCTTTCTGTAACGGTTATGGGTGTGTATGGTGCCGTCCAGGGATATCCCTGTAAGGAAATGATGCTTTGCCAGGAACTTTACCCATTCCTGAGACAGCTGGTATCCGTTGGTCTGAATGTAAAAACTCACATCCAGGTTCTTATGGTTATACTGTTTTACCAGCTCCACGAACTCCTTGTAGAACTCCAGTCCGATCATGGTGGGTTCTCCCCCCTGGAATCCAAAGGAGCACTGGCCTGCAGCATAGTCAAGCGCCTTCTTTATCAGGGTTTCCCGTATCTCCCCGGACATGAATCCATAGGACGGGATCTCCCGCTTGCTCATCAGGTCGTGGTAAAAACAGTAGGTGCAGTTTAAATTACACATGCCTGATGATGGTTTGATCAATAAATTCAAGGCTGGCATATCATTATTCCCCTCTTATGATTTTAAATATTTTTCTTCATACTCACTGGTGGGGATGGGTTTGCTGAACAGATATCCCTGCACCAGTTCCACTCCGCAGGAGCGCAGCGCTTCCAGCTGTTCCTCTGTCTCGATCCCTTCCGCCACCACCTTGATCTGCATCCCTTTGCAGATACTCACTATATTCTCCACCACGGAACGGGCCCTGGAACTAAGGGCCACGTCATCCACCAGGCTTTTGTCCAGCTTAAGCACGTCAAACTCAACCGTGGACAGCAGGGCCAGGTTGGCGTACTCCGTCCCAAAATCATCAATGGCAACGATAAATCCCTCTTCCCTGAGACTGCGGATCAGGGCTTTCAGATCCACGCCATCCCCTTCACGGGCCGTCTCTGTCAGTTCAATTTCCAGATACCGTTTATCCACGCCGTACTGCCGGCACAGCCTGTTTAAGCGGTCTACAAAATCGTGCTGGGACAAGGAGCTTCTGGAAAAGTTCACCGACACGGGGAGGGCCTGCTTTCCCTGTCTTGCCCACTCCTTAAGCTGAGAACAGGCATACTCAAATACATAAAAATCAATCTGGCTTATGGTCTGGCTCTCCTCCAGCAGAGGAAGGAAATTGCCGGGCAGGATCAGGGATCCTGAATAAGGCTGGTAGCGGATCAGGGCCTCCGCCCCCACGGCACAGCAGTCAGATGAGGATATCTGAGGCTGAAGATATACCACAAAACGCTCCTGACAGATCTCTTCCTGCAGCACCTTTGGATCAGACAGATGGAGCACCTGGTCATTATGGTGGCGGTATCGGTGGGAGGAGGGATTCCTGCGGTAGAAATCCTTCTTATCCTCATACATCTTTGCATCAGCCTTTGCAATGACCTGCTGGAGGTTAGCGTACTCCTGATCCCACTGCGCCCCAATGGCAGCCTTGCACAAGGGGTTCAGCCTGAAATGATGGCGCAAATCCGCCACCCTCATGTCAAAGGTTTCCTGGTCGATCCCCGGGCAGATGATGACAAACTCATCCCCGCCGATCCTGTAATAATTGGAATTCCTGAATACCTCCCTCATCTGACAGGTGCATTCCACCAGCACCTTATCCCCATAGGCATGGCCGTGCTCATCATTGATATCCTTAAGGCCGTTCACATCCAGGTACACAATACCCATTGGCCCCGAGCGGCCGGATAATGCAGCGGAGTCCTCAATATACCGGTTGCGGTTGTAAAAGGAGGTAAGCATATCATAATAGCTCATATGGGAAAGCTGCTGTTCGCTTTCCGTACGCTGGTAGGCCAGCATAAGGAAATAACACAGGGTCTGCAGCAGGGACCCGATGCTCCGTATCCGCTCCGGCGGCGGGTTGTCCACTCCCAAAAGTCCTCTGAAATTCCCGTTCTGTTCCATGGGCGCGGCCACCAGGCTGCGGATACCCTGGGAACTCAGCAGTTCATATTCCTGGGGATAGCTTTCCTTTATATCTTCTATGTTCTCAAGTATGACACACTTCTGGCTGTTGAATATGGGCACCCAGCGTTCAACGGAGGACAGTGGGACACCCTGCAGGTTTTCTTTCTGGGAGTCAATCCCGTCTTTGCACCATTCAAAATCATTATACAGCAGACCGTCTCGCAGCATGGCCAGATAGGAACGGTCTGCCGAGAGAAAGCATCCCAGGTGTTCCAGCACCATGGGGGCGGACAGCGCCATGTCAGGCTGCCTGTACATGATACGCACACACTCCATGACCATCTGTTCCGTGTCCAGGGTGTTCTTAAGCGCCTGCTTTTCCGCTTCCGCTTCCGTGATATCAAAAGCGATCTCTATCCTTGCAGGGCGGCCGTCCCACTGCAGCAGCCGGTCCTTCAGCAGATAATGCCTCTTTGTAATGGGATTTGTAAATTCCCAGGTATAATTCTCTCCAGGCACCAAAAATGAAGTGGTGCAGAATTCACAGGGATGGTCCAGGCCCTGAAGGACCTTATAACACTTCTGTCCCCTCAGGTCCGTTACCCCAAATGTTTTCCGTCCGGCCTCGTTCAGGAAGAGAAGGTCATTGCTCTCCACATCACTGACATACAGAAGTTCCGAAATGGCATCCATCGGCGCACGCAGGTCCTCGGACATGCGGTCCAGATGTTCACTCCTGATCCGGTTGGCATCCTCCGCATCCGTCAATGCCTTCTGGCGCTGTTTCTGAATACGGCCATACCACACCAGAAAAAGGGTCAGGATGATAACCGCCGCCCCCAGAATAAAAAATCCCTGTTCCGCCCGCTCCACCTGCTGCTCTGAATACTCCTCCGCTGCAGAAACCGTGCGGTCGGCCAGCTCAAAATACGCTTCACTGAGCCTGTAAAGTTCTGTCTTGTCTGTCCCCTGCCGGACCTGACGGATCTCATCCTTGATCTCTTCCCACTGATCCTGCATCTGGGCGATCAGTTCCTGAAATGCATCGTTCTCCAAACGCAGGAGGCCGTTATCTCCCTGGCCGGTGGCCAGTTCGTTTAAAATCCCATCCAATCTGGCAATGAGGGCATCATTATGCTGTCCGTTCATTTCCTGTTTGATCAGTCTCTGGGTCGCCCCCCTCACTACGCCGGTATAATTGATGATCCGCGCATTCCCCTGCAGTCCATGGATGGACAGGATGGAGAGGACACCGGAGACAAGCAGCGCTGCAGCCAAAAGCATGGTTACGATTCGCTTTTGCATAATACTGTCCTCCGTACCATAAATTATGTAATTTCTTACCACTCACATGAATACCATTCTACCACAGATCGACAATTAAGTCCATGGAATACAGACAAAGCGGCGCCGGTATCAATCACTGACTGATACCGGCGCCGTCCTGTTTATTTATGCGTTAAAGCAGCTGTTCCCAGCATATCCTTTTTAGCAGGGGGGATTTCAGGATCCCGGTACGCTTCAGCTGGTATTCATAGGCCCAGCTGTCGTTTTCTGTCCTCCACGCATTGGGGTCAAAATACACTTCCTGCTCATCACAGTCATGGACCGCCCCAAAGGTATTCACCCTGTTTCCATATGCCTTAAATTCCAGCACATGGATTCCCGGTGCGTGTACCGCAAATTCCGCCCTGTAGGGCGAAAAGGCAATGTGCCCGGAAAGGCAGCCGTCCACCAGGAGGTCCAGAAGCGGCGCCCGGAATTTGGAAACCTGCACCTGGTAGGTTCCCGGCTCCAGGAAAACCTCGGTCCGGTAAACCGCATTTCCCCCATAAAAGGGCATTCCCTGTTCTGTCAGGCTGCGCCAGCTCCCCGGTACGCTGTCTGCTGAAAGCCGGCACTTATCTCCATACATGTATACTGAAAAATCCCCCAGGAGAAAACATGCCTCCACATTGGTTTTCGCCGTGAAGTCCAAGCGGATCACAAGCTCATGGACACCAGGGGCAAGGTTTGGAAGCCGGATCCTGGAAAGGCACCGGTCCACATAAAAACCAACAGTCTCTTTTTCCACCGTTTTCCCGTCCAGCGTGATATCAGCACAATCCAGTTCCTCCAGTGCCATCTCCGCCCCTTCAATACTTGTATCACAATCGATCTGGTATCTCAGATACAGGGGATGGACATCCTGCTCCTTTTTATCCACGGTCCATGGCTGGGCCTGGGCCGCCATTCTCAGAGGATATCCCAGCAGGGTCCTGTACCGGTTGTCAATGCGCAGGATCTCCTCCCTGTCATTCCACTGCTCCCCGTCAAAGGAATACTCCGCCATATCCATCAGGAATACATTCGGCTCCTCCCGGATAATCTGTACCTGGCTTTGGAACAGATTTATCGCGCTGTCCCACCCATCCCTTTTCAGGCTGATTCCTTTGGCACCGCCCTGCTCCTTTTCCCGCGCCGGACTCATCTTAAACAGCAGGCTGTCCTGCTCATACAGAGTGGGGAAACAGATAGTATTCCCTGACCTGATCTCCCTCTGAACTGGGCTTACGGTTCCTGTAAGGGTATCGTATTGTTCCAGGTTCCATTGTCCGGCCAGGCGGATCTCCAGATGATCCGGGCTCACCAGATCCGGGTTGAGGAGGGCTTTTCCATTGGCGATAAAGATCCATCTCACATCCCCATCCCGGCGGAGCTGGCAGACGTACTTCTGTGCCCTCTCCCCGTCCCAGTTTTTCTTGTGGTTGGGCTTTTTCAGATGCTTTTCCCCGTGATACCGGATATCGATGAGACGGAACGGTTCCAGCTCATCCATCAGCGCACTCTGGGAAAATGGGATCCTTGCACATTCCTTTGCAAACCCTTCAATCTCCCCGGACTCCCTGGCATCCATCAGCTTGGGCACATTTCCCATGAACAACACTTTTTTTCCAATACCTTTCAGTTCCCTTAACATATCATAAGTGGTCCTGCGCAGGGTCAGGCAGCCGGGGATCACCACAACATCATAATCCATTTCACCCAGACGCCCGTCCTTCCACAATTCCGGTATCAGGCTCTCCGATATATAGTGAAAATCCATGGTGTTAAACAGCAGCCACCTGGTCACCTGTAAAAACTCTTCCTCCAGTTCCTGGCGTTTCAGACTGGTCTGCCTGCTGGGACCGTAGCTGATCCAATAGGACTCCACCGGATGGATGACCCCCACCCTGACCACTGGTTTTCCCTGTTTCATCACCGTGTTCACGCGGGCAAAATGGTTCTCAATCAGGGAATATCTTCCATGCCAGGGGGACTGGAAGCCTATGGATGCGGGATAATCCCTTTTGGCCTCCCCATTCATACTCATCCAGCTGAGATGATGGACCCGCTCCGTCACCCCCAGTGCTGCCTGCCAGTCTCCCTGAAGTTTATGGCGGCGGAAATCAAAATCCCAGTTTGTGACACCGTACAATTCACTGACCATTCCCGCCTTTCCATACTGGTGGCAGATGCTCTGGGCCTGTTTGGCCGTGGTGTACTCCCTGGCGTCACAGAGCATATCAATACCTGGCAGGGAAAATCCCCTGAGGCTGTGCATCACCTCTCCCAGCGCCCTGGTCTGTGACTGAAGGGTGGGTTCCTCCATCATATGGCCTGCCAGGCAGATGCCGTGGGCATCACACCACGCTCCCACCTGGCCGCTGAAGGCAGCAGCAAACCGTCCCGAAGCATGGTCATGGTACCAGTAGCGGTAAACGGAGACCCGGCCCTTGGGAAGTTCCCAGAAAAGTTCCGGCAAATGATCCAGCAGATCCTCCCCGTAAGTCTCCCTATAGGTTTTGGCAAAGTCCCCTGTAAAGGGAACCATCACCTCCTGGGCGGAATGTGCGTCCCCCAGGCAGCCCTTAGTTGCAAACTGAGGCTCATCTGTAAAGATTGAAGGGATGGTGGTGCCAAACAGATCTCCCGTATGTTCATAGTACCTCTCATATGCGGTTTTGATAAAACACCCGACCGCCTCCTTATTCATGGTATCCACATATGCCTGGTTGTTAAACCAGGGGCTGTCCGGGGCTGTCTCAAGATAGGCGTACCAGCTGACATATCCCTTTTTTGGGGGTGTATCCTCCTCGCAGCGGGTATAATGCTCCAAAGTTCCATCCTTCCCAAGCATGACCTGATAGGCCGCTACAAAGCTGCCGTTTCCCTGTGGATTGAATGCAGCTCTGGAATCATAGACAGGAGGGGGATACTCCCTGGTTCCCTGCCGAAACGGTGTAAAGAGAAGGGATCTGCACCTGTACTGCGGGTTTTTAGTCACATATCCTCCGCCGTAGCCGGAAGGCCAGCGATCCTCATCATAGAGGCCGCAGCGCATCTCTTCACGGGCAGCGATCCCAGCGCACTGTTTGATGCAATCCATAAATTCCGGTCCCAGATATTTTGTATCCAGCCCCACCCTGGTGTGAAGGTAAAACCCTCCCATTCCCATTTCTTTAAAAATACGGATCTGCTGCTCCAGCTGATTGGGATCCAGCTTTGTATTCCAGGCCCAGAAGGGCATCCCCCGGTACCTGGCCGGGGGATCTCTAAACACCTGTAATCCTGTATTCTCTATCTTCTCTGGAACCTTAATCTTCTCTGTATTCTTAATCTTCTCTGTATTTCCTGTCTTCTCTGTATACGCCTGCAAGTTCAGCATGTTCACATTTCCTTTCTCAAATCTCCTAACCCTTCACAGCACCCTCCGTGATGGAGCGCACAAATGTCTTCTGGGAGCAGAGATAGATGATCACAAATACCATAGCCCCCACGGTCAGGGCCGCAAATACCGGGGTATATCCCAGGGTGGAAATCTGGTCCCGCAAGATGGCGATTCCCACAGAGAGCGGGTTCTTCGCAGTGTTGCTGATGGATACCAGGGCCCACATGTATTCATTCCAGGCTCCCATTCCCCCCAGTATGGCCAGGGTCACCAGCATGGGCTTTACAAGAGGCACAATGATGCCGGTAAGGATGCGGGGCATGGTGCACCCATCGATCTTGGCAGCTTCAATGATCTCATTTGGTATACTGTCCATGTAGTTGCGAAGCAGGATCAGCCCCAGGGGGGCAAAGCCCTGAAAGTACGGGAATACAATGGCCGGCAGGGTATTCTGGATCTTAAGGTTGATCACCTGCAGGTACATGGGGAGCAGGATAATGGGGGTCGGGATCAGCATGTTGATGAGGATCATATAAAACAGAACGTTCTTAAACTTCATTTTCAGTTTGGAAAATGCAAATGCCGCCAATGTGATGAACAAGATCTCCACCACCAGGGTTCCTGCCGTGTTCACCACCGTGTTCTTCAGGTAGATCCCCAGATGGCCCTTTGAAAATGCCGTCACATAATTACTGAAATTCAGGGATGAAGGCAAGGTCCATATGCTTTTTAAAAACTGCCGCTCCGTCTTAAAGGACTGAAGGATGACCCAGATTAGGGGATACAAGGATATCACCGCATAGACCAGGACCAGAATAAACACCGGGGTAGGAATCTTTTTTCCGGTCTTTCTATGTATCCTAAACATTCCTTGCACCTCTCTTTCCGCCTTTTGCCAGCTGGATTATTACAGTCAGTCCGATCATGACCGCCATCATCACAATGGATGCCGCCGTGGCTGTGCCAAACTGCTGGGACACAAACGCCTTTGAATATACGTAGGAGGTCATGACCTCCGATGCCCCGCCTGGTCCGCCCTGTGTCATAACCCACACCAGGTCAAAGGCGCGCAGGTCATTGGTCACGGTGAGCATTCCCAGGGTCACAAAGGTGGGCATCATATGGGGAATAATGATATAGCGCAGTTTCTGCCAGGCGCCTGCACCGTCAATGTCCGCCGCCTCCAGGTAGTCTTTGGAAAGGGTCATGATATTGGCGTAACAGATCAGCATGTTAAAGGGGATGGTCCTCCATATCCATGTGATGATTATGGATGGCAGCGCGGTTCCCGGCTGGGACAGCCACGGCTTTGCCAGGCTTCCCAGCCCCACTGAGTAAAGCAGCTGGTTTAATGGCCCTATGGTGGGGTCGTAGAGGATCTTCCAGATACATCCCACCACCACCATTGAGACCAGATAGGGTATAAAAAGGGCTGTATTAAAGAACTGTTTCATGGGGATCCCCCGGAACATCACATAGGCCAGAAAAAAGCCGATGGTAACGGAAAATATGAGGTCACATCCAATGAGCTTAAAGGTGTTCCAGAATGCCTCGTAGAAATGCCGGTCCGCCAATACCGTACTATAGTTTTTTAGCCCCACGAAATTGGTCATGTCCCCGTATCCTTTGTATTTATACAGGCTGATCCGGATAGCATTAAAAAACGGGACATAAAGAAATACCGCCAGAACCGCTATGGTGGGAAGAACCAGGAGGTATCCCGGGATACTCTCCTTCAGTTCTCTCAATAATGAATGGTGTGTTCTTTGGTCCACAGTCCTACCTCCTGTTATCAGTCCTCCAAAAAGGAATCGTAAAGTTCCTGGAGATCATTGCACACTGTATCCAGTTCGATCTGTCCCAGCAGGTAATTGGGAAGCAGATTATTTTTAAATTCGCTGTTGATTTCCGTGTTTGCTGTTGTGGGGATAAAAACATCCGGGCAGAAACCGCCGTCAGCAGCAGCCGTATATCCGGCCAGAAGCTGGTCCAGGGCCTCGCCTCTCTTTACGTCCAGCAGTCCCGAGTTGGAGTATTTAAGCCCGTCATCTGTCTCAAAGTTGGTCCTGGAGGTAAGGTATTTTACTAGGCGCACAGCTGCCTCCGGCTCCTTTGTACCCGCGCTCACCGCAAAAATATTGCTGGAGCCGCCAAGGGATCTGGAGGGCAGGCCTGCGATGCCTGGAAGGGCAAAGGTGGCTAACTCCATAGTATCCGGTGCATTGTCCATGATATAGGCGATCTTATCCGGAGCGATCAGGATCTGTGCCAGTTCTCCCTGGAGGAACATCTGGGCCGTGGTGTCCAGATCCGCCGTAAAATAATTCTCTGCCAGATATCCTTTGTCCCAAAGGTCCTTGAACTGGCTCATGCCCTGCTTCACGGATTCCGTCTCAAAGGTCATGGTTTTATCTGCAAAGGAAAGCCCCTGCTCCTCTATCTCCACTCGGCAGTACTGATCCCAGAACAGACGTGGAAGCCAGTCCACACATGTATTGCTCTGAACCGTCAGGGGCGTATATCCTGCTTGTTTCACCCCATCACAATTTTCCATGAATGCCTCCCAGGTAGCAGGCTCCGTAAGGTTCAGCCGGTCATAGATGGCTTTGTCATACATCACTGCCACGGTCGTCATGGTAAAGGGAACCCCGTAATCATAGGACTCCATCTCCCCGCACCCGGCCAGCGCCAGGCCTTCAAAGTTGGTGAGGAGATTGGGGACAAATGTGTCTTTCCACGCCTTGTCGCCCTCGTAGCAGTTGCTGGCCATCTCATCTGAAAGGTCCATCAAAAGCCCTTCCTTTATCTGATCGCAGTAATATCCGGACTGGGTCCAGAATACATCGGGTAGTTCATTGGCTGATGCCAGGGCCGCGAACTTGGCTGAATAATTGCCGGAATCCACATACTCGTATTTTACTTCTATGTCGGGATTTGCATCCATAAACGCCTGTATCATCTCCTCATCCACCAACTGCATGGCGGACAGGAAACGGATGGTCGTCTTTCCCTCCCCAGCCTCCTGTGCGGATGTATTTTTGCCATTGGCCTCTGCCGCTGGTGTTCCCGAAGGGGCGCTGGTGTCCGGCTCTGCGCAGCCTGCCAGTGATGCGGCTGCCATTGCTGTTGTCAATAATAATACGGCGATTTTCTTCCTCATGATGAACCTCCCAAATTTGTTTATTTGTCTTTGCTCTTTCTCTTTCATATCCCTATTCTAGCATAACCGTGGTGTACATACTTTGGCAATTATGGTATACTTTTCTTAGATTTTATCCATAATGGATCAAAAAAGGGGAGGGGTGAAATGAAGCTACAGAAAAAGTTTTTTATCATATTCTTTCTTATTGCCGCTGTTCCCATCATACTCATATCCGCCATTGCCTACAGGCGGTATTATTCCACCACCTACGAACAGATGGACCAGTACTCTTCCAATATTTTTGAAAAAGCAGTCCAGCAGACCAACCGTACCCTGGAGGATGTGAACAAGGCCGCCAGTATGTTTACATTTTATGGAAACGGTACCAACTCCCTGATACAGAACCTGAAGCCTTATGGGGATCCGGACGCGGACATCTCCCCCCTTGCCGTGTATCAGACTAAGCAGAACATCAAGTACATATGCCTTAATATCCTGAACAGCTATGATTTTATCTATGGAATTTATGTATTCACCCCCAGCGGAATCACCCTTGATTATGAGAGCAATCCGCATTCCAAGCTGCTCTATAGATATGATCCCACCGGAGAAGACTGGTGGGCCGGTACCACCAAACTCCGTGGAACCCTGTATGTGAGCGAGGTTTCCTCCCATGATTCCATGTTTTCCGGAAACCAGGACAGTGTGTTCTTTGCCAAATACCTGTATGATGTGTATTCCCACAAATACCTGGGCGTGCTGGTCATCAACTGTTCCCCCTCTGTTTTTGACCTCAGCAATATCAATACCATGCCGGATATTGTAAATTTCTATGTAACAAATTCCGAGACAGGGGAGACCATCTATACAAGTTCACCTGATTCTCCCCAGACACAACAGGCGGTCCCCCTAAAGACCAGGATACAGTCCTCCGCACTGGTACACCCCTCCCTCACCCTGACATCCATTGTCAATTACCAGCAGCTATACGGAGAATTCAGCCTGACAGGAATCATCCTGATCACCCTGGCCCTCAGCTGCCTGGCCGCGGCCCTGGTACTGTCCCATATCCTGTCCCATTACCTGACAAGGCCTATTACCCGGCTGAGCCGGATCATGTCCCAGCAAAAAGGAGACGGCCTGTCGGCCTGCGAACAGTATCCCTCCCGCACCGATGAGATCGGGATCCTGTACAATGAATATAATCACATGGTGGAAAAACTTAATGCTTCCATCAAAACAGATTACCAGAACAAGCTCATATCCCTGGATGCACAGATGAAGTCCCTGGAGGCCAGGATCAACTCCCACTTTCTGTTCAACACCCTGGCATCCATTAACAGCATTGCGGAGATCGAAGGAAGCGAACGCCTGTGCACCATGTCCATTGCCCTGGGCAATATGTTCCGCTATGCCATCAAGACAAAAAGTGAGCTGGTCACCATCCGGGAGGAATTAGACCATGTGAATGACTATGTATCCATTCAATCCATACGTTTTGACAACCGGTTCCTTCTTGAAACCAGGATTCCGGATTCCATGTATGGTCTCACGGTCCTAAAGCTGATCCTTCAGCCCCTGGTGGAAAACGCCATTGTCCACGGACTGCAAAACTGCCAGACAGGAAGCCGTGTGTCCATAACCGGTGAACGAAAGGGGGCACTGATCCTCCTCCTGGTGTCTGACGATGGCCAGGGAATGGACGAGGAACAGTTGGCAGAGCTCAGACAATCCCTGAAGGAGGAGGCCAGGTTCACGGAGCTGGGCCACCGCAATAACAGGAGCATCGGTATCAGGAACATCCACAGCAGGATCCGCCTGTACTACGGGGATGCCTACGGCCTGTCCATTGAAAGCAGGAAAAATGAAGGCACTTCCATCACCATCAAACTTCCCATATTAGATAAGGAGGACGGGACATGTACCAGTATATCATAGTAGATGATGAGTCCCTGATCCGCCAGGGAATCCGAAAGCAGCTGGAACCCCTGGGTGATCTTGTGGCCTGCGCAGGGGAGGCATCTAATGGCCGTGAAGCCATCTCCCTCATTGAAACCTGCTCCCCCTCCATTGCGATCATTGACATGCAGATGCCCATCATGCCTGGGACCCAGCTTCTGCCCTATCTGTCCCAGCATTTTCCAAAGATCCAGCTGATCGTAATCAGCGGTTATAAGGATTTTGACTATATCAAGCATGCCCTTTCAGCCAATGCCATTGACTATATCCTGAAGCCATTTTCCCGCAAACAGATACAGGACGTGGTGCAAAAGGCAGTAAAACGCCTGGAGAACGTGATGGCCATCAGCAATCAGATCCTCTCCACCCAGGAACAAAAGGAACAGGCATACTATGAGTATGACATCCAGATGCTGCGCAGCCTGATCATGGGCTATCACACGGATTCCACGTCCATCAGTTCCAAACAACTTGGTTTTATCAACAATACCCATAATTTTATCCTGCTCACCTTTAATTCCTCCACTTCCCTTGCGGATACGGCCATCCAGCCCAGTCTGGACGAGTCCGGGTACAGTGACATTGCCCTGTTCCTGTCCCATCCCAACAACCTGTATCTGGGTTTTGTACTCCTGTTCCCGCCTGAACACACCCTATCCCGCAGCCGCGACCTGTGCGCCCAGGTAATGGAAGTACTGTCCGTCTTTTTATGTAATAATCAGATACATGTGCACTTTGGGGTAAGTGAAATCCATTCACAGCTCCACGCCCTGGCAGCTGCCTATGACGAGTGCTGCAGTGCCCTTAACGGGCTGCTGCTGTCCAACGGTTATGAGTATGATTGCTTTTACAGAAAAGAACCTGATCCCCAGCCCATTGTCTGGGAAAAGACCGATGAATTCCTGTTCCGCCTGGAGGCGGGAATGACAGACCAGGTCAGGGCGCTGATCCAGGAATTAAAAGCATATTTCCTGTCCGTTCCCACCCTGACCCTGGGAGATGTGAAATTCTATTTTTACAACCTGACCAGCCAGTGCTGGCCTATTATGAACGATTACTCCAAGCAGTACAAGCCCTCCATCAGTATGCAGAACGTGGTCAAAAGTATTTTCAGTCTGGATGAGCTGGTTGAATATTATTCCCAATTTTTTACAAATCTGACAGAGATATTAAAGGGGAACAATGTGTATGCGGTCAGTGATACCATTGAAAAGGTAAAGATCTATATTGAGCGCAACTACCAGAAAAACATTACCACGGAACTGATCTCCTCCTATTTTTACCTGAACGCCAGCTATTTCAGCCATGTGTTTCGACAGAAGACAGGGGAAAAGTTTGTGGACTACCTTAACAGGATCCGCATCCATAAGTCCAAGGAACTGCTTCTCACCACGGACCGCAAGATGTACCAGATCGCCAGGTCCGTTGGGTATGACAATGTAAAATATTATTTCAGGGTATTTAAAAAGACCGAGGGGATAACCCCGGAGCAGTACAGGCTCAGGCATGGCAATGATTGATATGCCATGCCTTTTTATACATACCCTTACATGCTCCTGTACATCTCCTTATACATGTCCTTTCCCTGATTTTAAGTCCCCTGTGGCCGGATTGTCCGTCAGATGCCCTTTTCCGTCAAAGCGCGAGCCATGACATGGACAGTCCCAGGAATGCTCAGCTTGATTCCATTTCAGCGCGCATCCCATATGGGGACAGCGGGGAGTTGACAGGGTTAAGAGATTCTTTGCCGCCTCCAGCCCGTTGGCTGCCAGCTGCGGCCTGAGCATGGTCCTGGACGGGGAAAATACCGCTTCATAAGGATTCTTCTTTCCCATGACCATATCCGTAAGCACCATGGCGGAAACCATGGAGGACGTCATCCCCCATTTGTTAAATCCGGCTGCCACCAACAGGCCGCGGGTGCGTCTGGAATACCGGCCGATATAAGGGACATGGTCAAGGGTCATACAGTCCTGGGCGGCCCACCGGCAGCATTCCCGGACATCCGGATAATGATCGGATGCAAACCGTCTGAGTTCCTCCCAGTTCCCTCCCGTCTTCCCCGTTCGGTGTCCGCCTCCGCCGACCAGCAGCAGATCCTTATAGTTGCGCAGGGACAGCCCTGCAGGCGCCGCATCCACATACATGCCCTTCAGATCCGGCCCATGTTCCAGGGCGATCACATAGGAACGGTGCTGGTACATTTTCAGGAAATAACTCCCATGCTTATTGATAAAAGGAAAATGGGTGGCAACGATCATATGATCCGCTGTAACAGTCCCCGCGTCAGTCATCGCCTTTCCCTCTGCCAGTTCCCTTACCCTTGTGTGTTCATAAATGTTTAAGCCGCCGGCAATCCCTCGGATGAATTTTATGGGGTTGAACTGGGCCTGATCCGCAAAACGCACGGCCCCGGCCACCGGGAAGGGAAGGGGCGGATGCTTTACAAACTCCGATGGAAAGTGAAGTTTTCCCAGGGTATCCAGTTCATCTTCCATCTCCCGCGTGTCTTTCAGGGAATATACAAAGGCGTCCCTTTCTTCAAGATCACAGTCTATTCCCCTGCACAGGTCCTTATATCTGCTCAGGGCATCCTCATTGACGTGAAGGTACATTGCCGCCTTTTCCATGCCGAATTCCTTTACCAGCTTGTGATAGATCAGGCCGTGCTGGGATGTGATCTTGGCAGTGGTGTTCTCTGTGATCCCTCTTCCGATGGTATCTGCCTCAACCAGCACATAGTCCACTCCCGCCCGGTCCAGCATATAAGCGCATAAAAGTCCGGCCATGCCTCCTCCGATCACAAGCACGTCTGTCTTTAGATCCGTCTTCAGACGTTGAAAAGCCGGACGGTCTGCACAATCACTCCATATAGACCCAGCCGTTCTGAAATCTTCCCTGTTTATCTGCTTTTCTGCCATTGCATCTGCCTCCCTGTAACAGCCGTTTGGAATACCCTTGTCCACTGAGGGTAGTATACCCACAAATGCTTTGGGGATTCCTGCAGCATGGATTCTAAGAAACATTTTAAAGCTGTGGTTTTAACCATCAGATTGTTATTTAAAGGAAACTCTGATATAATTATGGAAGATTTTTGACTTATCATATTGGAAGAAGGTGAAGTCCCCATGCGCCGTATTGCCCATCGAATCCTAGTTCAGATCATCATGGTCCTGTCATTGTGCCTTCTGACGCCTGACGCTGTCTTTGCCCAAACCGCTGAACCCCAAACCGCTGAAATCCAAACCCATGAAACCCAGACCATACAAGTGGGCTATTATGAAGACGGGGATTATATGTCACTGAACCAGCAGGGGGAGTATGTCGGCTACAACATAGAATTCCTCCAGGAAATCGCCAAGCAGTCCGGACTCAGGTTTGAAATCGTGGATGCCGGGAGCTGGAATGCGGCATATCATATGCTTGTGGACGGGGAGATCGATCTCCTTCCTTCCGTCTATTTTTCAGAAGAACGGTTAAATGAGATCCTGTTTGTAACCCAGCCCATGTGCAGCATCTATACTACCCTGAATGTGCGCATGGATGATGAGCGCTATGACTACGAGGACTTTAAAGCGTTTGAAGGCATGAAAGTAGGGATCATCAAGGGAGGGATCGATGGCGTCCGTTTCAGGGAATTCTGCGCGGAACATCAGATCACCCTGGATATCATTGATTATGAGGAGACAGGCGAGCTATTGTCCGCCCTGGATCAGGGTGTCCTGGACGGTGTGGCGATCACCCATCTTGGCAAGAACAGTTCCTACCGCAGCGTTGCCCAGTTTTCCCCCAGTCCCCTGTATTTTGCTGTGACAAAGAAAAATCCCGGACTGCTGGATGACCTGAACAGGGCCATGAACAGCATCCTGTTAAACAATCCCGGTTACAGTACGGATCTCTATGACAAATACCTTTCCCCCAGCACCAACCAAAAGCCTGTGTTTACCAGGGATGAGAGACAGTACATGGCGCAGGCCGGTCCTGTGGTCGTATCATACGATCCCGGATTTGCCCCCCTGTCCTATCAGGATAAAAATTCCGGCGTGTTCAGGGGTGTGGTTTCCGACATTTTCCATTTTATTGAGAGCAACAGCGAACTTTTCTTTGTTTATGAGGCGCATCCCCAGTCGGAGGCATTGGAGCTTCTGTCCCAGGGAAAGGTGGATGCCCTGTGTGTGTCCGATGGGGATTACCTCTGGGACGGAAGGAACCACATCAACTCCACCCTTTATTACCTCAGCTCTCCCACCTCCCTCATCACACGGAACAATTCCGCAGTTCAGGAGGTCCTGGCCCTTCCAAAGGGATATCAACTCTCCGAAGAAGTAGCAAAGGATTTTCCCAATAGTGTGATCCACTACTTTTCATCCATACGGGAATGTCTGGATGCAGTGCATCAGGGTAAGGCGGACGCAGCTTACCTTAACACCCAGGCGGCTGGATCCTTCCTGGATGATATATATTACAATGATATGAACGAGACCACGCTGAGCCGGTATACCAACAAACTGTGTATCGGCGTCTCCTCCAACGCGGATCCCCGCCTGTATTCCATCTTAAACAAATGCATCCAATACCTGCCCGCGGAACAGGTCGATGCATTTATGATCAAAAATTCCGCGGACGCAAAGGATATAAGCCTGGCTGAATTTGTGGAGCAGCACACCTGGCCTGTGATGGGCGGAGTGTCCCTGATACTTGGCATCATCATTCTCCTGGTGAGTTATAATCTCAGAAACGCCCTGCGCAGCAACCGCAGGATCCAGGAATTGCTGTACAAGGATGAGCTGACCGGCCTGGACAGCATGAACGGCTTTTATGGCAAATGGTCCGCCCTGACATCAAACAAAAAACAGCACGGTCTTGCACTGCTTTACGGAGATATCCGTCAATTCAAGCTTATCAATGATACCTTTGGATTTGCCATGGGAGATAAGGTGCTGCTTACCTGCGCCAGGGTCCTGTCTGAGGCCTTAGGCCCCAAGGAGTGCTGCGGGCGTATATCCGCGGACAATTTTGTACTGTTACTGCAGTACCAATCCTGGGAACAGCTCACTTTACGCCTGACCGCCTGCGTTGACAAACTGGACCAGTGGAGAAAGGAAGAAACAGAAATTCCCAACCGGATCCATGTTGTCTTTGGGGTTTACCTTACCGGCCAGGCCGAAGATCCGGACATCCATCAGATGATGGATTTGGCAAACTATGCAAGGCGCCATGCCAAAAACACACCGGGAAGTTTTGCCGTGCTGTATGATGAGCAGATGCGCAGGGCGGCCGTTGTGGCCGGACAGCTGGAAAGCAGCCTGGATCAGGCCCTTTCCTGCAATGAATTCGAGGTGTATTACCAGCCCAAGGTATCCATAAGGGACGCACAGGTGATCGGCAGCGAGGCGCTGATCCGGTGGAACCATCCGGAAAAGGGATTTCTCATGCCGGGAACCTTTATCCCTCTGTTTGAAAAAAACGGTATGGTAAAAAAAGTGGACTTCTGGCTGTTTGAGACAGTCTGCCGCACCATTCAGTCATGGAAGCAGCAAGGGATCCGGCTGTTGCCTGTTTCCTGTAATTTCTCAAGGCTGCACTTTATAGAACCGGACTTTCCGGAACAGGTCTGCCGCATTGCCGACCGCTATGGGATCCCTAAAAATCTTCTGGAGATCGAGATCACGGAGAGCGCTCTTCTTGAAGATTCCGATACCATTGTCTCCATGCTTCCCCGGCTGAAGGAACTGGGATTCCTGATTTCCATTGATGACTTTGGCTCCGGCTATTCTTCCCTGGGACAGCTCCAGCAGCTGACCGCAGATATCCTCAAGCTGGACCGAAGCTTTGTGTGCCACGGGGTTGCCGGGATCCGGGAACAGATTGTGCTGCGAAACCTGATCCAGATGGCAGGTGAACTGGGAATGACGGTCATCTGCGAGGGCGTGGAGAACCGCACCCAGTCCCAACTGCTTCAGGCAATGGGATGCCGGTTCGCACAGGGCTTTTATTTCCACCGCCCCATGCCCCAGGCTGATTATGAAGAGCTGCTATCCTGACTATAATCTTGTTCAGACAAAAACAGGCCCTATACTGCAAGGCCTGTTTTTGATTTCCTGCTGCCCATGATCCCCAACAGCAGCAGGACCGGGAACACCACCGCTGCCAGGATCCCCTTTCTCAGATCATCTCCAAAATAGCCGGACACCACCCCCACCAGTGTGGGGCCCCCGGAACATCCCAGATCCCCGGCCAATGCTAAAAAGGCAAACATTGCAGTGCCTCCCCGTTTCACTGAGGCCGCGGCCATGCTGAAGGTGGCCGGCCACAGGATCCCCACGGACAAGCCGCACAGGGCGCACCCCGCCAGACCAAGGACAGGGACCTGAAGCAGGGAAATGCACAGATAGGACAGGATGCACAGAATGCCGCTGTAGATCATGAACCGTTCCAAATTGATCTTGTGGCCGAACCTGCCGTAAAAGGCCCTGGAGGTTCCCATGAGAACAGCAAATGCCATGGGACCTGCCAGATCCCCCACAGTCTTGCTCACACCCAGTCCCTTTTCGGCAAACGTGGAAGCCCACTGGCTTACAGACTGTTCGCACGCTCCCGCGCAGACCATCATCAGCATCAGGATCCAGAAGATCCTTTTGGAGAAAAGCGCCTTGATGGTAAGCCCTGTCTCATTTTCCGGTGTAAGGGGCGCAATGGGTACCTTTGCAAATACAAATGTATTTAAAAGGGGAATCACCGCCCATATAAGGGCCATTGCTTTCCAGCTGCCAATGCCGAAAATCCTGAAATATATGGTGGAACACAAAACCACACCCACATGGCCCCAGCAGTAAAAAGAATGGAGCAGACTCATGGCCTTTTCCTTATTGTCCGTGGGGCAGGCTTCCATCACAGGGCTTACCAGGACCTCAAGGAGCCCGCCGCCCACCGCATATACCATGACCGCGATCAGCAGACCCGCAAAAGGGTCCTCAAACACCTCCGGCAGAACGGTCAGGGATACCAGTCCTGCCGCCACAAAGATATGGGCAAGCATCATGGACGCCCGGTAGCCGATCCTGTCCACAAACCCAATGGAAACCAGGTCCACCAGCAGCTGGAGGATAAAGTTAATGGTGACCAGCATGGTGATCTTACTCAAGGGAATCCCATAACTGCCCTGAAAGGTCAGGAACAGCAAAGGTGCAAAATTATTTACAATCGCCTGTACCACATATCCGGTAAAGCAGGCATACACTGTTTTGTTATATCCGTTCTTCATATACTTCATAATACCCCTTTTTCTCTATTCGGCATTTTACATTATATCACAATATCCTTTCGGTATCTTGTGTTTTTTTAGCCAATCCTCCTTCTTCGCTGATCCGCCTTTTTATGTGCCGAAAATCTCCCCATCCCCTCACTGATCCGCTCCTTGGCAGCAGCTCCCCCTCCTCTATGCTTCAATGTCCGCGATTCCCAATACGGCCCAGTCATATGCATCCATGGCCTGGGTAAATGCCAGATCCGCGGATCTGTATTCCGCTGTTCTTTGGATATAATTCATCTGCTCCCTTAAATATTCATCCTGGCTCAGCATTCCAATACTGTACTTCGTATCCGCATTCTGTTTTTCCCTGCCTGCCTTCTCATATCCTGTTGCAGCAGTTTCCAGGGCTTTCTTTTTCTGCTGCACCGAATCATACAGACTCTTCATCTTGCTGGCCAACTTCTGTTCTCCCTCCTCCATGGTACGCAGCTTATAATTTGAACTGGAGGTGGATGTCGCCTGCAGGGAATGCCTGTCACTCATCAGTGTATCATTATTTCCAATGGCCTTTCTTGTATCTTCTTCCAGATTGATCCCATCTGCCCGCTTCGTATCGGCTGCGGGAATTTCCGCGATCACCATCCCTCCGTTTGTATCCCTTCCCACCGAGAGACAGATAGAGTCATAGAGACCTGCCATGCTTTCATCCGTGGAAGCAATGGACGCCTCTGCGGACTGTACCTGGTTCAATGCCTTTAATACGTCCGCCTGCGTTCCCATTCCCGCCTGTTCCCTCACAACCGCAAGTTCATACTGTTTCTGATAAAGTTCCCTTTCCTTTTCAAGGGTATCTCTTTCAAGCCTCATGGTTTCATAAGAGATCACAAGGGATTGGGTTGCCACGGTCATCTGCCGTTCGATTTTTCGCTGGCTGCTGGTACTGGAAGCAGACTGCATACTATCGTACATTTTTTGGTAGGATTTAGCCGCGGACTGATAGATGGCCTCTTCCGCTGCATAGTAGGAATATTGCTGCGCGTCCCCGCTGTCTTTTGCATTTTTCTTATCTGTGGCCACACTGTCTTTGCCGAACTTCATTTCTGCCCATCCGTCTGCGTACTGCTCCAGTGTCCTGTTATAGGCGGATACCGCCTCCTGGACAGAAGGGTTATAGTTTCTGATCATATCCTGGATTTCCGAGTACTCCAGCACTTGATCCTTCAGTTTTTCATTTTGTTCCTCTCCCAGATATTCCTGAACCTCCCCCTCATCACCTGGGCCCTGTTTATTTTTCTGTGCCTCCTGCTGTACTTCCTCCTGAGCCTCTTCCATGTCCGCCCATGCTGTCCCGGCATGGCAGAAGGAGGAAACAGCAGTAATTTCCAGCAGTATCAGATACATCGCCCATTTCCTCTTTTTAATCAACCGCCTCACCTCCTGCTACTCTGCCGCCGCCAGACCATTGACCGCCCACTGGTAATTCTCCATGGCTGTCATCAGGCTCAATGCAGCTGTTTTTGAGGTAATCTGGCTGTTGTCCCTGGCGTGCACCTGTTTTTCATATTCCAGCCGGGTCATCATACCTGCCTGAAGCTTGCCGGCCGCTATCTGTGTATTGGTTTCCTCCAGCTGTGCCTGTGTAAGCGCCTGCTGGTATGTGATCCTGGCGGACAATACTGATTTATAAGCACTGGACAGGGACGCGCCTATCTGCTTCTCATTATTGGCAATGGCAGTCTTAAGGCTGTCGGATGTGGTCTGGCTCTTGGCATTCTCAAGCTTCCGTCTGTTGATCTTTAATGTGTAGTTGTTTTCAAGCGCCTGGTTAAGATCCTTCTCCGGGTCCATGCTGTCTATCCTGCTCATATCCAGTTCCGGCAATTCCCCTATGACGGGGCTGTCATTATAGTTCCATCCCAGCAGCACAAGCAGAGTCTCTTTTGTGTTCCGTATCTCCGAACCCAGCTGTTTAAGCTCATCTTCAGCGGACTGTACGGCTTCCTGTGCGCTCAGAACCTCCACCTGGGTTATGGTGCCTGCGGCGTATTTTACCTGGGCAAGGCTGTAATCCTGCTTTGCTTCCTCCAGGGACGCCTCCTTCTGCTGCTGTTTTAAAAGCTGTTCATAATAGGAGATCATTTTTGACTGGGCCGTGACCACCAGGTTCTTTTCAGCCTGCTCGTAAGTCAAAAGATAGATCTTACTGTCCTCCAGGCTTTCATCCGCCTGTTCCATCATATTGTCCCCCAGTATCTGAAGGTTCAGATCCGACATTCTGGAACTGGCATCATCCTCTCCGGACATATCATTGTAATAATCCTGGGCCAGGTCATAGTATGCATCCGCCACCTCCGAATTAGTATCCCCGTAATCCTCCCTGAATTTCTGATAGTCATACTGGTTATTCTGTACCGTTGCGTTATATTCATGGATCAAGTCCGCCAGTTCACCATACTCAATCACGTCATCTCTAAGTTTTGCCCACTCCTCCCCGGTCCTGGCAAATTCCGGGCTTGCAGCCCAGGCAGGCCAGGGCCCTGTAAGCCCCAAAGCGGCGGCCAGGGCGGCGGCGGTCATCATTTTATACCATTTCATGTTTCACTCTCCTGCTTTGTTTTTCCACTCATCATCTTATAATAAACAGGCAGCATCAAGAGGCACAGGATTGTGGACGCGGTCAGGCCGCCGATATCCACCACCGCCAGTCCCTGGGTCATGCTTCCGGAATTTCCCAAAGCCATGGCCATCGGGATCATGGACAGCACGGTTGTCAACGTTGTCATCAAAATAGGACGTATACGTGTGGCGCCTGCCTCTATCAATGCCGTGTCCATATCCATCTCCCTGCGGTATTGGTTGGCCGTATCCACAAACAGGATTCCGTTGTTGACAACCGTACCTATGAGCATCAGGAATCCGATCAGGGATACCATGCTTATCTTACAATTGGTCAGATACAAAAGTCCAAATGCGCCGATCAGGCTGAATGGAATGGTGGTCATGACCATAAATGAATACTTGGGCGATTCAAACTGGGCTGCCATCACCACGAAGATCAGGAATACTGCTGTGCCGATCGCTCCGAACAGGGCTGAGAACTCTTCATTCATGGACTGGTCCATGGAGTTCAGGCCAATGGTCACGGTGCTGGTCAGGTTGGGGGTGACCACCTGGTTTTTTATCCGGTTCTCCGTGTCCCTGTCGGCCTGTTCCGTATATTCGCCTGTGATGGTGACCAGGTACTGCTTATCCTCCCTTGACACGGTGGCCGGACTGTCCACAAACTTTACATCTGCCAGGTCAGTCAGTGCCACGGAACCTCCGTTGGATGTAGTCAGTACAATTCCTTTTACCTGGTCAATGGTTTTATATTCATCATCCGCATATTCCACCCTGACCTCAATGTCCTCACCGTCCACTTCAATCTCCGTTGCCTCCACACCGCCGATCAGGCTGCTTACCGTACTGCCGATGGCCGAAGCTGTCAGCCCCATGGACTGGGCTTTTAATGCGTCCACCCTCACTTCCACCACCGGGGAGGAATTCTCAATATCGGAATGGATCTTGGTAACGTCATCCCGTTCCATCAGCTCACTGACAATATTGGATGACACCTCTTTCACTGCGTCATAATCCGCGCTCTTTAGGATCACTTCATAGCTCTCTCCAAAGGAGGACATCATGCTCATGGAAGAACTGACATCCACGGTAATATCACAGTTTTTAATTTCCGACAGCTCCTGCTTCCACAGATTGGCCACCTCTGACGTGGACATATCCCTGTCATCTTTGAGATAGGCCGTTATGCTGGCTGAACTGCCGCCCATAAGAGAACTGCCGCCATAGGAAGTCATGTAGGACTCCAGGTTGGGGTTCTGTACGATCACCTGCTCAATCTCCTGCAGGATGGCATCCACCTTCTCCGTTATAAGCCCCGGCCTTGTATCCACCGATATGCTGACCTCACCCTGGTCATCGGAAGCCATCAGCTCCATATCCAGCTTTGTGGCGATTAAAAGCGAGAATGCCAGAAGCCCCAGAGATACGCCCAGAACTGTTTTTTTCCTGTGAAGAAGCTTTTTCATTAAGATCCGGTACCCCTCCTGCATGCGGATCACTGGTCTGGAAAGCGGAGCATTTTCACGTTCCCTGGGCTTATACATCATATAACACAAAGGTACTACCGTGATGGCTGCCACCAATGAGGCCACCATACAGAAAACAATGGTGAACCCCAAGGGCTTAAACATCTGACCGGTCATTCCCTCCAGAAATGCCAGCGGCAGGAACACTACGCAGGTGGTGGCCGTGCCCCCCAGTATGGAAGCCCAAACCACATTGGTCCCCTTCAGCGCATCCTCCAGGTATTCCACAAACCCTCCCCGCTTTTTATCCGTGGCCCTGAAACAGCTCTCCAGGACCACGATGGAGTTATCCACCATCATGCCTACCCCCAGGGTCAGGGCGCTCATGGTAATGACGTTCAATGTGAAACCCATGAGGTTTATAAGGATCAGCGCTGCCAGTATGGATACCGGAATAGAGCTTCCTACGATCAGGGATGCCTTTATGTCTCCAAAGAACAGCCATATGACAGCCATGGATATCACAACAGCCAGAATCAGGGTTTCAGCAACGGACAGCAGGGATTCCATAATGGAGTCCGCCGAGTCACTGACCGTGACGATGTTCAGGCTCCCGTTCTCCATGGTCAGGGTTTCAATGACCTTCTTAACCTCATCGGACAGACCCACGGATGTTGCGCTCTGCTGCTTTGTGATGGAAACAGAGACAGTCTCCTGACCGTCATACCTTGCAATGCTGTCACTGTCCTCCGTGGTGGTATACACATTTGCCACGTCCTCCAGATAGACAGCGCTTCCGTCCTGGGTGGTCAGCGGTATCTCCTTTAACAGTTCCACCGTATCATATGTAAGACGGGTGGACACAGACAGCTTCTGGCTTCCTACCCGCGTATCGCCTGCCGGATAGGACAGATCGGCCGCCTTTATGTCGGAGGCGATGGACGACATGGTCATCTTATACTGGCTCACCTTTTCCGGGATCAGCTCCACCTTCACATAGTCCTTTGCGCCTCCCCGCAGGTTCACATCCGCCACCACGGAGATCTTCTCAAACTCCGGCACAATCTCATCTTCCACATACGCGTACAGGTTATCCTCTTCCGGGTTATCAATGGAAAGGGTAATATCCGGCTGGGAGTCCATGCTCATCTCCATGATAGTGGGGGTATCGGCCCCATCCGGCAGCTGGCTGGACACCAGATCGATCTTTTTCTTCAGGTCATCATATGCCTCGTCCGTATCTGTTCCGTATTCATACTCCAGCATGACCATGGAACTTCCCTCGCTGGAGCTGGAGGTAATGGATTTCAGACCGCTTAAAGAACTGACCTGGTCCTCAATTTCCTTTGTCACCAGTTCATCAATATCCTCCGGGCTGGCTCCTGAGTAGGTCGTCATGACCATCAGCATGGGCATATCCATATCCGGACTCAGTTCCAGCGGTGTGCCGGTTACGGAAGAATACCCGAAAAAGATCAGGCAGAGGATACACATGACCGCTGTGACCGGCCGGTGCAGGACATACTTTGTTAATCCGTTCATTGTCCGTCCTCCTCCTGATTTTTCAAGATAACCTCCGCCCCTTCATACAGCTCGGAGCTCCAGGTCGTCACCACTTGATCATCCAGTGTCAGGCCGGATCGCACCTCCATGGTATTGGAATCATATATACCGCTTTCAATGTCCCTTTTGTGTACTTTTCCGTCTGTATATACATAAACATAGGGTTCTCCATCTTCATAATAAACAGCATCCACCGGTATGGTCATTGCATTGGTGGTCTCTTCTGAAGTCACATACAGCTTTACCTCTGAACCGGTGGAAAGGAAGGTGTCCTCATCCATGCTGGCCTTGACCTTGTAAAGCCCTGTTGTTTCATCCGCCATGGTGCTGATCTCATAGATGGTCCCCTGGTAGGAGCCGCCATCCTTTTCCACCTGTATGGTATCCCCCTCCTGAAGGTATCCACGGATCCTCTCTGTGGCTGAAAAGGATACCACCCTGCTGCCTCTTCCCGAAATAACACAGATCAGGTTGCTCTGGGAAACTGTGTCATACGGCTCCATATCGCAGATCTCCACCAGTCCGTCTATAGGCGCCGTGATCTGGCTGTACTCCATCTGTGTTTCATAGGAGTACTTGGCCTGGTTATATGAAATCTCAGCGCTGGTAACATTATCCCGGTACTGTTCATATTCCTGATCAGAAATCCCTCCGCTGCTGTATAAGATCTGCTGCCTGGCCAGCTCCTCCCGGGCCTGTTTTAGGGACAGCCCGGCGGAATCCATACTGCTTTTTGCCGTCTCCACCTGTTTGGTATCAATGGTACAGATCACCTGCCCCTGAGCCACTATATCCCCTGCTTTTACATTGACAGCCGTTACATCTCCCGATGCCTTCGGATATATGTACACCACATCGGACGGCTCAATCTTGCCGATCAGGCTGGTGGTCAGCCTGATATCCCCCATGACGGGCTGTTCCGCTTCCATGACAGGCGGCGACACCGCCTGAGCAAACTGCTTGTTTCCCAATAACCGGGGAATCAAAACAGCACACAATACCACCACAACCACTGCTCCTGTTATAATCTTTTTCTTCATTGTCCTCTCCTCACTTATCACTTATATCCAACTGCCTCATGCTGTTTTCCAGATATGACAGTTTTTGACTGAACTTCTCCATGATGTCCTTCTTTTTCATCCTGCCTGTAAAAAAGAGCTGCAGGGATATAAAAAGTGACCCGTAGCATACCTCCTGAATCGTGTCAAACATCTCCGGTCCTGAATGTTTGATCTAGGCATATATTTCCTTCCTTTCATATTTTGTGTACTCTCGGCATCTCCCCGGCACCCATCTTTGGGGATGAGATTCCAGGAGTGCACGTTTTGGTTTATGATAGCACACCAAAATAAATTTTCGTTCAACCCAGGATGAACGGAAGATGAAATCACAAAATATTCACATTTCCTCCTTTTGTCTAATGTGTGCTCTTTTAATCTCCCGGCACACGGACCCGAGAGATAACTTTTTGCCGGTTGTACGGAAATCATGGAAAAGTTCATGGATAGTTAAGATGGATGTGTATAATGGAAAAAGTGTACTGCAAGAGTACACAAACTAAATTTGGAGGTGAAATGTGATGTTTATGCTGAAAATATTGATTGTGGAAGATGATGAATCCCTTCTCCAGCTTTACTCCATTGTTCTGGAAAAGGACGGATACCAGACCTTCCAGGCCCGCAACGGACTTGAGGCCTGTGCCGTCATAGAAAAAGAACATATTGACCTGGTCATAACAGATATACTGATGCCCATCATGGATGGCTATGAATTTGTAAGCTTTTTGCGTGAAAACAATCCCAGGCTCCCGATCCTTATGATCACAGCCAAGGACGACTTTTCTTCAAAAAGCAAAGGCTTTAAGCTGGGGACGGATGATTATATGACCAAACCTGTCAATTTAGAGGAAATGCTTCTCCGCATAAAAGCACTGCTGCGCAGGTCCGGTATAGCAGCGGACAGAAAACTCACCATAAAGCAGACAGAACTGAACTATGATGCACTGACCGTTAATTATGGAGACCGGTCCGTCATGCCTCCTAAAAAAGAGTTTATGCTGCTTTATAAACTGCTGTCTTATCCTGACAAGATATTTACCCGCAACCAGTTAATGGATGAGATATGGGGAAGGGAGAGCAACACCGAGGACCAGACCATTGATGTCCATATCAACCGGCTCCGGAAACGTTTTCAGGACAACGGCAATTTTGAGATCATCACGGTACGGGGACTAGGCTATAAGGCGGTGATCAACGAATGAAAAACTTCAAATTGTGGATCACATTTATCGCAGCGGTCTCCCTGCCCTTTGCCATCGGACTTCCCATCACGGTATTCTTAACATTTTTGTCCATCCAGACCGGGCTGGTCCAAACCGGCCCCCCTGTTTCCTGGCTGCCCTTGGCCGGCATGGTGATCGCTGTGTTCATTGTTTCCCTTTTGTTTACCATCATTGTTTCCAGGCATTTTTTCAAACCCATACATGAACTGATCCATGCCCTGGATGAAGTGGTGGCCGGAAACTTCCATATCCGGCTTCCCGCAAACAGCAAATTCTTTGAGATGCAGTCCGTATCCATTAATTTTAATAAAATGATGGAGCAGTTAAATTCCATAGAGCTGCTCCAATCTGATTTCATACAAAATGTGTCGCACGAAATAAAGACGCCCTTGGCCGCCATTGAGGGATATGCATCGCTGCTGATCACATCCCCCCTTTCCGAGGAGCAGACAATATATGTGTCCCGTATTTCCGAGAGCAGTAAACGGTTATCCTCCCTTACCGGCAGCATTTTGAAATTATCTAAATTGGAAAACCAAAAGATCGTGTCAGATAAGCAGATATTTTCCCTTGATGAGCAGATCCGCCAGGCCGTGCTTTCCATGGAACCTTTGTGGTCCCCCAAAAACCTGGATATGAGTATCGATCTGCCCAAAATGCATTATTATGGGAATGAGGAGCTGATGTACCAGATCTGGTCAAACCTGTTTTCAAATGCAGTGAAATTCACCCCCATGGGCGGACATATTTGTATCCATGGGGAGTATGCAGGTTCCCTGACCAAGATCGTTTTTAAAGACTCCGGGATCGGCATGACCAAAGAGATCCAGGACCATATATTTGAAAAATTCTATCAGGGAGAACCCAACAGGAGCATGGAGGGAAATGGGATCGGACTGGCTCTGGTTAAAAAAATCCTGACACTGTGCAACGGTTCCATTGAGGTGGTAAGCCGGCCTGGCCACGGCTCCACATTCACGGTATTCCTTCCAAACCCGTTATATGAGAAAAAAGGCTCTTAAGCTTCTCTCAGCTTTCCGACCTGCCTTACACAGACCGTGACCAGTACCAGCGTAGCTGCAGCCCATGCGCATGGCTCGGCAAAAAAGATTGCCTCTGTTCCCCATAAGCGGGAAAAATACACAGCCACTGAAACCCTTGCAAAAAACTCCATAACTCCAGACAAAAAGGGGGCCACGGTATTTCCCAACCCCTGCAGCGTATTGCGGAAGGCATACAGCAAATATAAGGAAGACAGGAGACAGCTCATGATAAACAGGTAATGATATGAAATCTCCAACACTTCCGCTGCGCTGGAACTTGTGCTGTCAATAAACAGGCCCAGAACAGCCCGTCCACCTGCAATCATTGCAGCGGACACACACACGGACATTGCCGCTGCGATGAGCACAGAACTTTTCAGTCCGTTTCGGATACGGTCATACAGGCCTGCGCCGTAATTTTGCGCCGTATAGGTGGTGACCGCATATCCCAGGGATATGGCGGAACTTTCTAACAGACCGTAGATTTTATTGGTGGCCGTAAATCCTGCTATAAAGACAAAACCGTGCCGGTTAATGGAAGACTGCAGGATCATGCCTCCGATGGCGATCAGAACATGCTGGAGCGCAAGGGGGATCCCCAGACCGCACTGCCTTTTTATTATGCTGCTTTCCGGCTTCCAGTCCTTTCTCTCCATTTTCAGCAAATCTATTTTCCTCATAACAAGAAGGCAGTATATAAAGGCAAGAAGCTGTGCCAATACGGTTGCAAAAGCAGCGCCCGCAACGCCCCACCGGAATACCAGCACAAATAGCAGATCCAGCAGGATATTGGTGATGGCCGCAATGACAATGGCAATCAGCGGTGTCTTTCCATCCCCCAAAGAACGCAGGATCGCTGCCGCCATATTATAGGCCATAACAACCAGGATACCGGCGTATAGGATCATAAGATAAGACAGGGCCCCCTGGAAAATAGGATCCGGAGTCTGTAATATACGAAGCAGGAATCGGGCAAAAACCAGGCCTGATACTGTCAGCACAACTCCGATCCCCAGGCACAGCCAGATGGACATGGCCACGGTTTTCTTGATCCGGCTCTGGTTCCCTTCCCCGAAATGCTGGGAAATGGAAATTGCGAACCCCTGTGTCATCGCCTGAATGACCCACAGAGCAAGCCAGTAAGACCAGTCCGTGGCTCCCACGGAGGCCAGCGCCTCCACTCCCACTCCTTTTCCAACAATCATTGTGTCCACGATCATATACAGCTGCTGCCCAAGATTCGCTGCCATCAGAGGAAGCGAAAACGAAAGGATCAGCTTTGCCGGTGACCCTTCTGTCATGTTTTTCATTCTGCTCATACTATTACTTTTTCCATCCCTTCCACTGGATCCGTCTTAATACGAACGGCCTCCCGTTACTGCATATTGACAGCTTTGTCAACCACATTATATAATAATAGAATCATAAACCGATATTTGCATCTGATAAATGTGCCAATATCTATCAATATAATACCAATTTTAACAGCCACCTATTTGTTATATAAGTTTTACCGGAGATAGCCATGAACCCAAAGACAGTAATTACAGATCGAAACCTATTGGAAAAGATCCAGTATCAGGACAGCGCCTTTCCCATTTCCTTTTACATGGATCATTTTGATGAATATTTGAATGGAGAAGTAAACCATCATTGGCATGATGAGTTTGAATTTGGTATTTTATTAAAAGGACAGGCCGAATGCCGTATTGACCAAAGCCCTGCCTCAGGGGAATACCGCATACTGGATCAGGGAGATGGACTATTTATCAACTCCAAGACCATCCATAATATAAAACAAACAGAATCTGGTACGATCCTGTTTAACTTTGTACTTTCCCCTGGTTTTTTTCAACTTCTTCCCGCAGGAAATACTTACCAAAAAAACATTCTGCCGGTCATCAAATCCTCACTGGCAGGATTATTTCTAAAGAGCGAAAATGACAAAGACAGGCAGCTGTTAAACAGCATCATGGAGTTTTCCCTTCTAAAGGAAGATTCCCCTGCCTATGAACTATATTGCATTGAACTGATCTGCAGACTATGGAGATACCTGATTAGCCGGCTTGCAGAAGTAAAAGATATTTCAAAGGTCAAATCCAAGAAGATCCAGGAACAGCGGATCCGCCTCATGCTATCCTACATACACACTCATTATGGGGATGATATCGCCGTCTCCTCCATCGCCCAGGCGGCCAATGTAAGCAGAAGCGAATGCTTCCGCTGTTTTCAGACGGTCATTGGAAGAACCCCCACCGAGTATCTGTGCGATTACAGGCTTTCCCAGGCCGCCCACATGCTGACCAGTACGGACAGGAAGATATCGGATATCTGCTTTGCCTGCGGTTTCACCAGTCCCAGCTATTTTGGAAAATTATTCAAAGAAAAATGCGGCATGTCACCGGGACAGTACCGTTATAACAGGACTGCCCCGGAGATTGTATGATCCGGGATATCCGGATATAAGAAACAGTTATACATCTATCTTCACACTCTCCATCCTCCCGCTTCTCCACCCTGAGGACAAATGGAACGATATCGCGTTTGGTACAGAGCCAGAAATCCGGCTCCGGATAGACCTCCTGATTGTCAGGATCAAAAAAGTGCCGGCTTTTAACAGCCTTACGCCTTCAGCAGTTCCTTGACCCACACGATCATTTCCCCCGTCCCCCTGTTGTTCCAGTATGCATAGGGAACGGCTTTCAGCTTCACATCCTCCCAGACAACAGGGTGCAGGCCGTACAGTTCATCATCTCCCCACCCTTTTGCCGATATCCTCTTTCCACTCAGTGTCAGGCCTGTTATTTCCCCCATCAGATCCCATTTCTCTTCCTTTATCTCAGTACCGGAATCCACGTAAACAGCTGCCAGGTTGGGACCATTGTCCACCTCCTCCAGGCAGTATACAATGGGGCCTCTGACCAGAGCCACCTTTCCGCTGTCAGCCCGCACCAGCGGGTTGCTGCGTACAAACCGTGCCTTGGCATCCATCTCGATGCGCAGTCCGGCATCCTCTGTCAGGGAGATCACTGCATACCCCTTTTCACGGCTGAATGCAAGGGGCTGTTGGGTTCCCGCCTTGGTGACCGTAAAGCTGCCGGCATAATCCGGTATACGGACTGCCAGGCGGATCCCTGATGCCGGCACCCCCTTGCAGGCGATATCCACGGACATATCCCAGGGGAACCGGGTCTGCATCTGAACAGAGATTTCCCGGCCGCCCAGATCCACACTTGTCTGATTGGAAATAAACAGATTCACATACAGGCTGTTCTGGTCCGCACCATAGATGTACTGTCCCAGGGAAGCCAGTGTCCTGGCAATGTTGGGCGGGCAGCAGGCCACACCAAACCACTTCTGGCGCACCGGCTTTACATGTTCCCTGGACGTGCGCGGAATGCAGTTATCCGGCCACACTTCCAGGGGATTCACATAGAAAAAGCTTTTTCCGTCCAGGGCGATCCCTGCCAGAACCGTATTATACAGAGCCCGTTCCACCACGTCATAGTACTTTGCCTCCCCTGTAATATTGCCCATCCGCTGACCGAACATGGCCATTCCAATGGACGCACAGGATTCAGAGTAATTACAGTCATTGGGCAGGTCATAGTCTGTTGTAAACCGCTCCAGGATGCCGGAGGATCCGATGCTGCCCGTGATATACATACGCTTCTGGGTCATATTGTCCCACAGGGTGCAACAGGCCTCCATCAGCGTCTCATCCTCACAGGCTTCCGCCAGGTCCGCCATGGCGCTGTACATATACATGGCCCGCACCGCATGACCCTCCGCTGTCCTTTGCCCCCGCACCGGCAGATGGGACTGGGAATAAATAGGTTCGTAATCTTTAAACTCCGGGAAAATGTATGAAAAACCAGGCCGGTTTAATTCCTTCAAAAAATAGTTCTCCCCCACTCCCCGGGCATCGATAAAATATTTTGCCTGTTCCAGATATCTGCGCTCCCCTGTCACCTGGTACAGCTTAATAAGTCCGATCTCCACCTCCTGGTGTCCCGGATAACCGTGTATCTTCCCCTCCTGGACTCCAAAGGTGTCACAGATCAGATCCGCAAAACGCACCATCACCTCCAGAAACTTTTGTTTCCCCGTACCCAGATAATAGGCCACTGCCGCTTCCATCATATGGCCTGCCGTATAGAGCTCATGGCCTTCGCACAGGTCGCCCCAGCGCTTCCCGGGCTCTTTGATGGTAAAATAAGTGTTCAGGTAGCCGTCCTCACACTGGGCCTTTGCTATGATATCGATCACCTCATCCGCCGTGCGCTCCAATGCTTCATCCTTTTGCGCCGCAAGGGAAAATCCCACTGCCTCCAGCCATTTGGCCACATCCGTATCCTGGAACACGGCTCCGTAAAATTCCCCTTCACACAGGCCTGCCGCGATCTTAAAATTCATCAGGCTGTGGCTTGGCTCCGCATCCTTGATCCTGTCATTGATGGCATCCCATTGGTAGGGGATGACCACCTCCTTGACCAGTGACACATGCTTTGACCAGAACGCGTCATTGATATGAATCTTTTTTAAATCCACTGGATGTAATCTCATTGTCATTCTCCTCTAAGCCTTGACCGCGCCATTGGTCAGGCCGCTTACAATATACTTTTGCATGAATATAAATATCAGCACCACCGGCGAGATGGCAATGATCCCAAACGCCATGGTGGAATTCCACAGTGTCTGGTACTGCTGGACATAATTATAGATGCTGGAGGTAATGGGCCTCATATTGGGATTGGTGATAAATGTAATGCCGTAAATCAGATCACCCCATGCATATACAAAGGAGAACACTGCTGCCACCACAATACCGGGCTTGGCAATGGGGAGCATGATCTTTGTAAATGCCGACACATGGCCGCACCCATCAATCTTAGCCGCCTCATCCAGTTCCTTGGGAATGGATACAAAATAAGTCCTCAAAATAATGATACTGAAGGGAATCCCCAGTGTGGCGTCCGCCAGGATGGGGGCCCAGTACGTATTTAACAGCCGCATTTTGGAGAACATGATGTACAGGGATGTGAGAACCAGGGTGGAAGGCAGCATCTGGGTAATGAGGAAAAACAGGACCAGGCCTTTTCTGGCCCCAAACCGGAAGCGCGCCAGGCCGTATGCGGCCGGAATGGCCAGGACCGTGGCAATGGCAGTCGCGCCGCAGGATATAATCAGGCTGTTCTTAAATCCTCTCAGCGTGTCCCCGGAAGCGGACAACTGCTTGGCAAAGGCCTCAAAGGTGAGATTCTCGGGCCACAGAGGGGTTGGGATGGAGAAGATCTCCACCTGGGTCTTCAGGGCCGTAACGATCATCCAGTACAGCGGGAAAATAAATACCAGGAATACAATGCCTCCCACAAGAAAAGAAATAAGTTTACTCCTGCTCTCTTTTTTCATCACATCACCTCATCATCACTGATCGTCTTAATATAGAAACATCCCACTGCCAGCAGGATCACAAACAGGACATTGGCGGCCGCAGCGCCCTGGCTGAACTGAAACTCCTCAAAGGACAAACGGTAGGCATAGGTGGAAACCAGCTCCGTGGAATTCACAGGTCCGCCCTTTGTCATCACCCACACCAGGTCAAAGACCTTAAAGGTGTACACAAATCCCAGGGTGAGCACGGACATGATGGCCGGCTTTATCATGGGAATGGTGATCAGGAACAACGTCTGGAGCCTGCCTGCCCCGTCCAGGCCGGCACTCTCGTATATATCGCCGGGAATGGTGGTCAGGCCGGTGATGAGAAGCATCATATTAAAGGGAATACCGATCCATATATTGGCTGCCACAGCCGCGGCCATGGCAAGCCCAGGTTTTAAGAGCCAGTCCAGCGGCTGCTTCACAAGTCCCAGCCCCATGAGGAACTGATTGATGATACCGCCGCTGCTTGCAAACATGAACTTAAACAAAAGTCCGGCAACCGTCACAGGCAGCAGCCAGGATATCATGGTGACTCCCCGGAAAAAGGAACATCCGGGGAATTTCTTGTTAAACAGAAGGGCCAGGCCGAATCCGATCATAAACTGGAAAAAGATTGAACAGACCGTAAAGATCAGGGTATTTAAAATCGCCTTGGAAAGGATGGAATTCTTTCCTGTAAACAATTCGCTGTAGTTCCGAAACCCCACGAAATTCTGTTTGGTTGCATCTGAGAATGTATACACATCCACATTTTTAAAACTCAGTATGATATTCTGTATCATCGGATAGCCGATGAATATAAGCATATATAACACTGCCGGAGCCGCAAACAAAAAGCCCATTTTAGCAGCGGTATCCATTCTCCTATTTCCTTTCATCTTACCTCTTTCCTCCTGTGATGGGGACCTGTCCCCTTTGCTCCTGAGACCGGGGGCAGATCCCTTTTACCTCTGCGGCCGGGACAGGTCCCTTTTGTCCTCCGCCGAATTTGTGCTTTTATTTCACTGCGTCCACTGCTTCCTGCGTATCCTCAGCCACCTGTTCCGGTGTCTTTGACAGGGTCAGGACTTCCTGGAACCCTTTCTGGATCGCAGAGGAATAGGATGGCCATGAGGCGGAAGGTCCTCTTGGGATAGAGGTTTCCAGCTGGGTGATAAACTCCGCCTGGATGGGGTCATCGGTCCAGTAAGCGTCCTTGGCAGCTTCTGTCTTTGGAGGGAAGGAGCCGTACTGCTTCATGGCGTCCACCATCACCTGGGTCTGGTCATAATATTTTAAAAATGCAACAGCGCCTGCCGTATCATCCTTGGCAACCACGCCCATGTTCTCGCCGCCCAGAATGGAGGTGGCCTGACCGCTGGCATCATCCATCTTGGGAAGGACGGTCACGCCGTAATTCAGATCCGGCGCATCCTTGGCGATTCCCGGGATCTGCCAGGGCCCGTTCTGCTGCATGGCCAGATTGCCTGCAATAAAGTTATTGTTTACGTCAGACTGTGTCCAGTTTACACATTCCTTTGTCCATGAACCGTCTGTGATCATCTCCTGCATCAGGTCATAGGCCTTGATTCCGCCCTTGATGTCTGTGTAGCTGCCTCCTGCGGTATAGAGCCACTGCAGGCACTGGAACGTACCCTCGTCCGTATTGGTGGCTGCATTTCCAAAACCCGTAACTCCGTCTTTGGTCAGGGCCTTTGCCATCTCATGGAACTGCTCCCATGTGGTGTTCTCATCAGGATACTCCACCCCTGCTGCATCGAACATATCTTTATTGTAGAACAGGGCCGTACAGTTGGTGGCAAACGGAATGCCGTAATGCCTGCCATCCGCCATGGTGGATTCCATGGGGCCTTGTATGTATTCATCCCACTTAATATCCGCGTCCGATATGTCACCGAATAATCCCAGTGAAATAAAGCTTGCCATGGAACAGCCGTCCAGAATGACCAGATCCGGCAGTTCTCCCGATGCGATCCCCAGGGTGAGCTGCTTCTCATAATCGGAGAAGGGCACATAAACGTGGCTTGCAACATATTCATTCTGGGAAGAATTAAATCCGTCCAGCAGGCTGGTCATCATCTCCTTCTGGGCGTCTGTCTCAAAATAATCCCAGATAACGACCTCCTTTTTACTGCCCGTATCCGCGGCGGCCGCCTGTGTGCTTCCCCCTGACGTATTCCCCGAACCGCATCCCGATACCATTGCCGCAGTCATTGCTGCACATAATAAGGTACTGACAAATCTCTTCTTCATTAAAAAACCTCCCTCTTGTTTAATGCTTTCATTATAAAAGGGGAGGGAGGGTTTTGTTAGGGGAAAATATTAAAGAGGGTGGATATATTTTAAATCCCTGGAAAAACAGGTTTAAAATTATCCACCCTCTTTAATTTTCTCTACCCTGGACCTTGGATCCGATCCGCTCTGCCGCCTCCTGCGGCGTCATTCCCCCTGTTATGACCTCATACAGGCTTTCGGAAAGCACGCCTGTGATCTTGGGCCAATAGGAGTAGGCGCTCCTTGTAATGCAGTGGTCCATCTGTTCCACAAACACCTGGTAAACCGGATTCTTTTCCTGGAATTTTTCCGCCAGATGCCTGACAGGAGGCAGGGAATACATTTGCTTATTGAGACTGAGCATGACTTCGTCTTTATAATAATAGGACATAAGCGCCATGACCCCATCCACGTTCTTTCCCTTAACGACCCCAAAATTCTCCCCGCCGGTTACCACAATACTCTGTTGGTCTACCGGAAGCTTGACCACTCCGTAATCAACGCCTGCCTCCTCCACCAAAGGAAGGGCCCAGGGACCGTTCTCCATCATGGCGCATTTACCTGCCGCAAACTGTCTGGCCACATCCACCTGGGACCAGTTGATACAGTCCTTGGGCATGATCCCCTCCTCCACCATATCCCGCAGCAGCGCAAGGGCCTTTACGGTCCCATCCCCTCCCAGATCATCCATCTCCTCCCCGGTTGACAAGATCCAGGGTACCAGCTGGAAAGAGGACTGCTCCTCCACAATTGCCGACATGATAAAACCGTACCTCTCCCCTGTGGTCATTGCCCTGGCAGCCTTCAGAAATTCTTCCCAGTTCTCAGGCGGCTCCATACCGGCTTCCCGGAACATTTCCCTGTTATACACAAGACCCACGTTATTGCAGCAAAAAGGCATGCCATAGTATCTGCCGTCATACTGCACCGAGGAGAGGACTTCCGGGTAAAACTGGGACAGATCATACCGCCCCTCCACGGCCTGCGTGATGTCCTCAAAAATGCCCAGGTCCACGTATTTGCGCATATCCGGGTTATCGATCAACACCACATCCGGCAGCTTTCCCTCCGCCACTCCAATGGATAAAAGCTTTTTAAATTCCGAGGAAGGCCCCTGGTATTCCCATCTGGCCATGTATTCATCCTGGCTGTTGTTAAAGCCTTCCACCAGACGGTCCAGTCCTTCTTTCTGCTGTTTTGTCTCATAATAGGACCAGAGCACCACTTCCCGCGGCCCTGTTTCCTGCCCCGGCAGTTCAGGCGCCCTAATCTGCACACCGCAGCCTCCCAGACAGATCAGGGAGAACAGGATACAGAACAGGGTATAACACCCGGCCGGCCGTCTTTTTGTCCGGCTCTCTGTTTTCCATTTCATGCCATCCCTCCTTTGCAGAGTATCTTTCACGCCTAGTCCATCTGCCTGTAATCCCCAGGGGATATGCCGAGTTCATCTTTGAACACCCTTGCAAAGTATTTGGGATCCGTGTAGCCTACTGTCTCCGCGATTTCATATACCTTCATGTCCGTACCTTTCAAAAGCCGCTTTGCATGGCTGATCCTGAATTTCCTTAAAAATGTGGAAAAATTCTCCCCCATCTCCCGGTTAAACAGCGTACTCAGGTATTCCGGAGTGATTCCCAGCTTACCGGCCACCTCCTCCAGGGAAATTCCCTCCTGGTAATGCTCCCTGATATAGTTGATAGCGCGTTTGATGGTGTAATTGCTGATGTCCTCTTTTACCCTATGGGGGCTGCACACAAGGGAAAGTCCATCCCCATAGCTTTGTTCCAGTTCCCGCAGGGTAACTGCCTCCGTACACCGGGTCAGCAGGTCTGCGTTCTGCAGCTGCCCGTAGGTGTCCCCGTCTATCTCGCGGACGGTATCTAAAAGCAGGTAAGTGGCTTTCAGATATGCCTGCCGTATTTCCTGCTCCCGGTAAGGTCCGTCTTTCATAAACTCCATGAACATTTCCCCCGTTTTCCGGGCATTTTCCAGATCTCCCCTGCACAGGGCATTCTTCATATCGGCGCCAAGGTCGGCAGGAAAACGGAACTCCTTCCAGTCAACCGCGTCCATGCGTTCCCTGGTGACCAGATCTCCCTCCGTAACAGGCAGGGCCTCCCTGATCAGAAGTTCCGCATCCCGCGCTCCCTTTTGGACAGACTCCCACCCTTTCATGGAAACCATGGCCCAGACCGCCCGGCCGTCCCTTTGCTTATAAGGCCGCACGATCTTCCGCTCCACTGCCTGGCAGAGCAGGCAGGATACGTCCTCATCCTCCGGCAGGGCGGCCAGACCCAGGAACTGACGCCTTCCCCTGTCCCACGATACATGGAGCCGGACGGAAGGCAGCAGTGCCCTGATCTGGTCAAACTTTCCGCCGATCTCCTCCTCATAACCGATGGGTGCATCCCCTGTATATCCTAAATACAGCTGGAAATGAACAAAAGCGCCAAAACCGCAGATCGTTCTCACCCGTCTGTCTTCCTCCTCCGACAGCGGACCGCCATAAATCAACTCCTTGATGCACTGTCCCGGAGTGCCGGCATTTTTCTGTTCTTCCGCCTCCATCTTTCTCTGGGTGCGCTCCAGCAGATCCACAATATCCTCTGCTGCCAGAGGCTTTAGCAGATAGTCGTCCACACCAAAATGAATGGCTTTCTTTGCATAATCGAATTCAGAATACCCGCTGAGTATCACAGCCCGGATGGGAAGACTCATGCCGTGAAGGGCTTCGATCATCTGAAGCCCATCCATCACCGGCATACGGATATCTGTTATGACCAGATCCGGCTTGAATCTAAGCGCAAGAGACAGGCCCTCCTGTCCGTTGGACGCCTCCCCGATCACCGTGTGCCCGGTATGTGATTTGATCAGTCTTGCCAGACCTTCCCTTATCATCACTTCATCTTCTACGATCAGTATCCTCATGATATCCTCCTTAAGACGGCCTGTTCACAGGCAGGGTCAGGGTGACCACCGTACCCATTCCCTCAATGCTGTTCACATTCCACACAGCTTCCTTTCCATAGTACATGTCCATTCTGGCAAATGCATTGTGCAGGCCAATGCTTCCTCCCTCATCCTTTACCGCCTGTTCACGCACATTAAAGCTTTCCGCCATCTCCCGGGACATTCCCTTTCCATTGTCCTCTATTATGATATTCAGCCGTTCTCCGGTCTCGGACAGGAACAGGTCCACCCTGAGCACCCCTCCCTTTTCCGTTCCCTTAAAGCCGTGGATAATGGCATTCTCCACAAAGGGTTGGAGGAGCAGCTTATAGATCATCACCTTCCTGGCTTCTTCTGTTACATTCAGCGAAAACCGGAAGGACTGGTTAAAACGCATCTGCTGAAGACTTACATATTTTTCCAGCCAATCGGCCACCTCCGATACACTGGCCATCTGATTGCTCTGGTTCACGCTGTAACGCAGGATAACGCCAAGGTTGCGCAGCATCCTGCTGATCTCATACTCTTCTTTCTCAATGGCCATCCAGTTGATGGAATCCAGGGTATTATATAAAAAATGGGGATTGATCTGTGCTTCCAGTGCACGGATCTCCGCATTTTTCTGCTGATCCTTTGCCTGTGACACCTCAGCCACCAGGTTTCTGACCTTGCCTGTCATATCATTGAAGTTGCTGGCGATCTGTCCCAGCTCGTCCCTGCTCTCCAGAGCAACGGACACATTCAGGTTCCCCTCCTTGACCTGGTCGATCCCATCTGTGATCAGGGCCACAGAGCTGCCGATCCTGCGCACAATATAGCAGATCAGCACACTGGAAAACAGGATGGCTGTCAGACTGATGACAATGAACATGATCTGGTTGTTCCTTATGTCCCGCATCATATAATCCTTATTGTATACATTGTAATACACCCATCCCCTGTGCTCATTCACATATGTATTCACAGCCGTGTTCTGGCCTTTCAACAGTCCCGTCACACTGACAAATTCCTGTACGGACAGCTTTGGGTTCATATTGATCCCCGTATAGAAGGGATTGGGGTAGGATATGACAAAGCCGGTCCGGTCCGTGATAAAGTTTATATTGTACTCGGCCTCGTCTTCTGCAATGGCAACCGCGCAGATGTCCCGCAGCACGCTCTCGTCCACACTCATGACAATGGTGGCAATAACGCCTTTATCCAGATTATTATAATCATACATACATTTTGAGATATGGAAATAGTACTCATCCCCGTCATAGCCCTTATACCTGGTTGTGGGCGTGACCAGCATTCCAGGCTGGCCCTGCACATCACGGTAAGGCGCTATCTCCCTCAGGTCACCGTAATCATCCCACAAATTCTCAATGGAGGAACCGGTGCCGGCATCATATGTAACCGACTGGCCGTTGGAACAGATAACACTGATGCAGCGCACGCCTTTTACCGACTTCTCAGCCTGCTGCAGCCGGTTATATATGGTGTGGAAAGCAACCTCCCGTTCACCGGCTTCCCGTTCCATAAGGATATTTACATTTTCTATGATCTTATCATCCACATAGATCTGATATACCAGGTTGGTGTAAATGTCCATGGTCAGGTCCACCCGTTCCGAGAGCTGGGTCAGATTGTCCACCATCAGGGTATCGATCTTGCGTTTCAGGGAATTGGAATTCATCCTGTACCCAATGAACTGGATGGCCAGAATGGGGACTATGGATGCCATGACAAAGGCAAGCATGATCTTTTTCCCTATTTTCATGTTATTGAAATGGTCCAATAAGAAAAGGTGAGGTTTCATGATCCTGCTCCTTCCTTTGTTTGTCGGGATCACAGCGCAAGTATCGTTCCCACCCCTTTTTCAAGAGCTCGTTTCATCACCACATTGCCAACGGAAATATCACAGATCCCTTCCCCGCCGGTGACCAGCAGGATCTTTTCATCATTGTCCCTGCGCCCCTGCGCCCTTCCGGTGAGGAGATCACCGATCATAACCGGCCGCAGGGACCGCGTCCCGTCCCATGGCCGTGGTCTTGACTGGATCTTGTCATAGACCTCATGATCATCCATAAAATACCGGTCAAATGACATAAACGCGTCATACTCAAAATGGTTGGCGCCGCTGATGGAGATCGCAGTCACCCCGGGCTTCAACCATTCCTTCTGCACCACGGTAAATGTATCGGCCCGTCCAAAGGGTGTTGAGGACAGTAAGACATCCCCTCTGGACACAACATACTCCGCATCGGTGGATATGGTGATGGAGATCCCGTGCCGCTCCTCCATTTCCTTTTTAAATCGCTCCAGGCTGTCCTCATGGGGACCCCAGGCATAGATCCGGTCAATACCCTTACACTGGCTGACCGCCGCGTCCAGATGGGTCCTGCCCTGGACTCCGCAGCCCAGCACTGAAATATTCTTATTCCCCTCCCGCACCAGATGGCGCAGGGCGATTCCGCTGACCCCGGCTGTGCGCATGCCAGTGATCCAGGTACAGTCCATCACAGCCATGGGGCAGAAGGTGTCAGGATCATTTAGAATAATCAATCCGGTAATGGTTGGAAGGGAAAAAAGCTTCGGATTTGCGGGCCTTGCCCCAAGCCATTTTGTCCCCATCTCCCTCCTGTCCACGATACGGGCAGAATATGCCTTTAAAAATCCTTCCGTATCCGGGTTTCCTATTCTGGGCTTTAAGGGGATCTCTGTCTCCCCATTACTTTTAGACCTGTATACCGCCTCAAGCACATCAATGCACTCGCTGATTGATAAATCCAAGGATTCCACATCCGAAAATGATAGATACAGCAATTCTTTTCCTATTTTCATCTTTGCCTCCGTTCAAGACTCCCACCCCTTCAGGCAGTGCCTGTATCAGATAATTATACGCCATTCCCCCATAAATACGCAACCCTTGTCTTTCCATATAACGGCACCAAGGTTACGAGTTCATTGGAATCCCATGCCCTCCTTCTTGATTCCACCTGAAAAAAAGTTTATAATAGCCAATGGAGTACCCTGTATTCCAAGATTACTCCTGGACAGTTACAAATAACCATACAAAGGGAGACTGCTATGGCAAAGATCGTACCAATGCAAAGCCTGTACTGTTCCATGCAGGATGAAAATAAAATATGCAGCTTTGATATCGAGGTATTGACCGAACCCACCACGCCTCTGATCCATCCCATGTCACGATTCTGGCTGATCAACAGCGGAGAAGGCACGCTTATGCTGAACAACCGCCCCTACCATTTAAAGCCCGGAACCGTGGTTTCCGTGCTGCCGTGGCAGATCAGCGATATCGTGGAGGTGGCCGCACCCATTCAATTTTTTGTTATGGCGTATTATTTCGATAATATCAATGAGATCATCAAGACTTTCTACAATCCCAGCAGCGATCCGCTGTCCATTATGCAATCCCTTTCCAGACAGCCTGTCCTATATTTGGAGGGAGATGCCCTGGAGTCCATGCAGAAACTGTTTCTGCAGATAAAGGAAGAGATTGGTATGGAATCCACCATGGATTCCGGCCGGGATTCCCATGCGTCATCCAGCCGGGATCTGGGCAATCTTTACATAACAAACAAACTGATTGAGATCATCATCTGCTTTTTACGGGCAAAAAGGGAGACTGGTGCCCCCGCTCCCCCCCAGACCATTGAGCCCAGCGAGATATTCCAGTATCTTTACAGCCATTTGAACGAGAAGATAACCCTGGCCATGCTGTCCAAGATCTTTTATATGAGTGAATCCTCCATCAGCGCTTATATTACAAAGACCACCGGACTATCATTTTTTGACCTTTTGGGTGAAATGCGGATCGGCAAAACCATCAATTATCTTCTGTACACTGATTTCACCCTGGAGGAGCTGTCTGAGATCCTCGGTTTTGTGGACAGCGCCCATATCAGCAAGGTATTCTCCGCAAGGGTGGGCATGAAGGCAAATGACTTCCGCAGCACTTACCAGAACATTGGCAATATGTGCCGCATCAAGGACAGGAAGGACTTTTATTCCGTTGTTTCATACATCTACCGCCATTACAGCGAGGACCTTCATCCCAAAACCGTGGCGGAACAGTTTAACATGTCCCCCAGGGAATTAAACCGTATCCTGCTGTACCAGGTGGAGATGAACTTTACGGACTATCTTAATTTTATCCGGGTCAACAGAGCCTCCGAACTCCTGCTTAAAACCACAAAAAGCATATTGGAGATAGCCCTGGAAACCGGATACAACAATGAAAAAACCCTGAACCGCAACTTCCTGAAGTTCCGCTCCATGACGCCCGGCTGGTTCCGTCAGACGATCGAGTTGCAGGAGAATTGAGATTCAAGGGTGGGGGCATCCGTCCGTTCAGGGAATGGGGATGGGACGGGGCCGGCTTTTTTTACATCAGTTTCAGTCCTTTGGCTACAATGGTGATGAAATCCTGGACATTGGTCACCACTGTGGTTGCGCAGAGGCTGCCTCTGTCTAACAGCTTGTTGACCACAAACTCATCTGCGTCCACGGTGTAGAGGTATACAGGGCGGATGGTTCCGTCCGGCATGACGCGGAAAGAAGGGGTCATGTTGCCGGTGGCAATGGTGTGGAGCATGGTTGCCAGGCAGATCACACAGGTGGATCTGCGCACCAGGTTCCTCATGGCGCTCTGTCCTTCGTAAGCGCTGGCGATCACCTCCGGCATGGGGCCGTCATCGCGGATGGAGCCGGTGAGCACCATAGGTACATTATTTTTGACACAGCTGTAGATAATGCCGTTATCAATGTTGTAGTCTTTTATAAACTGTGGAATGGAACCGCTCCTGCGCACCTTGTTGATTACATCCAGGTGGTTATAGTGGCCGTTCGGCTGGGATACCTGGGTGTAGATGTCCTGACCCAGGGCCGTGTGCAGCAGGGCGCCCTCCAGGTCATGGGTGGCCAGGGCATTTCCGGCCATCAGGCCGTGGGCGTATCCGTTGTCGATCAGCGCCTGCATGGCCGCCCTCGCATCCGCGTCAAAGGAAAAGGCAGGTCCCATGACCCAGACAATGTTGCCGAATTCCTTTTCATGTTTTAACAGTTCAAACAGGTTGTCATAGTCGCGGGCGTAGGAAGTCTCACGGCTTCTTCCCTGGCGGAATACAAACTGGTCCTCCAGCTGCTCCCCTTCCTGCTCAAATCCATGGCAGTGCATATAGATCCCCTCTTCACACTTTTCCGTGCGTCCCAGAATCACCTTATCGCCTTTTTTGATGTTCCGGTTCTCCACCACTTCCAGGTGTCCGTCATCACAAAGTACCACGCTGGAATCCATGCGGCTTTCCTCTGCCAGGATCCACTTACCGTTGATCTTAAAATATTCCGGATACATGGAGGTACTGTGGTAATGATCCGGTGCAACCCCGTCCATATCCGCCTCCTGGTATTTGGCATCGGGGGCATTTACAAACAGTTCCTTTGTAAAGTCGGGATGATGGTATTCAGGTATTTTAAATGACATATATTCTCCTTCTTTCTCTCTTATTAATTGATATCTGCCTCATATGATTCACTATCCATGTCTAAGGGCACATAGCTGCTTGGAGCCGGCTCTGAGCGGATCCTTGTCCCCGCTTCACCGTGGAGGGCCTGGGCCGCCTTTTCCAGGGAAGTGATAATGGCGCTCCTGCCGGGCAGGGCTCTCACAAACTCCATACATGCTTCTACTTTGGGAAGCATGCTTCCCTTTGCAAACTGGCCTGACTTTATATAGGCATCCGCCTCCTTTAGGGTCAGCTCTGAAAGTGCCCTCTGGTCCGGCTGGTTGTAATTGATATAGACCTGGTCCACGGCCGTCAGAATGATCAGCATATCTGCCTTCAGCTCCTGGGCCAGTTTACTGCTGGATCTGTCCTTGTCAATGACAGCATCGATCCCGTGTATTCCCTGGTCATCCTCCACCACGGGGATCCCTCCGCCGCCCACAGCGATCACCAGCAGGCCGCTCTGTATCATTTTCCGTATAGCTCCCAGTTCCACGATCCGTTGAGGTGCCGGGGATGGCACGACCCGGCGGTAACCCCGCCCGGCGTCCTCCACAAAGACAAATCCTTTTTCTTTTTCCAGCTTCACGGCCTCCTCATAGGTACAAAAATTTCCAATGGGCTTGGTGGGATTTTCAAAAGCCGGATCATTTTTATCCACCAGGACCTGGGTGACCACACTGACCACCGCCTTACCCAGCTTCCGTTTCAGAAGGCTTTGCTGCAGCGCCTGCTGGAGGTGGTAGCCTATAAATCCCTGGGACATAGCGCCGCACTCCGGAAAGGGCATATATGGGGTACAGGGGCCGTTGGCGGCCGCATAATCCATGGCTGAATTAATGATCCCCACCTGAGGTCCGTTTCCATGGCCTATGATGATCTCATGGCCTTCCGAAGCCAGGTCCGCTATGATCTTTGCAGCGGCGCGGACATGTGTGATCTGCTCCCCGGGCGTGCTGCCCAGGGCATTTCCCCCAAGGGCGACCACGATCCGTTTTTTCATCTTATTCACTGTTTCCTCCAATCAAGGCTCCCGTCAATCCAAAAGCAGATATCAGCAAAGTGTGGCGTAGATCACTGCCTTGATGGTGTGCATACGGTTTTCCGCCTCATCAAATACAACGGACTGTCTTGACTCAAACACCTCGTTGGTGACTTCCATCTCATTGATGCCGAACTTCTTTGCGATCTCCGCGCCGATGGTGGTATTGGTATCATGGAAGGATGGCAGGCAGTGCATGAAAATGGCCGAGGGTTTTGCTTTCTTCATCACCTCTGCATTGACCTGGTAGCCGCGGAGAAGTTTGATCCTTGTGCCCCACACCTCGTCAGGCTCACCCATGGAAACCCATATATCTGTGTAGACCGCATCCGCGTCCTTTGCCCCCTGGTCAATATCCTCTGTAAGACGGACCGTGCATCCGTTTTTCCCTGCGATCTCCCTGGCCCTGCTCACCAGGTCCTCGGCCGGGAACAGTTCCTTTGGCGCGCAGGCAGTAAAGTTAATCCCCATCTTTGCACACGCCACCATGAGTGAATTTCCCATGTTGTTTCTGGCATCGCCCATGTATGTAAAGTTCAGGCCCTTTAAACGGCCAAACTTTTCCTCCAGTGTGAGAAGGTCCGCCAGCATCTGGGTGGGATGGAACTGGTCCGTCAGTCCATTCCACACCGGCACACCTGCGTACTCTGCCAGCTCATCCACGATCTTCTGGTCAAATCCCCTGTACTCGATCCCGTCATACATACGGCCAAGGACCCTTGCCGTATCTGCAATACTCTCTTTTTTCCCCATCTGGCTGCTGCCAGGATCCAGGTAGGTCACTCCCATGCCCAGGTCCATTCCCGCCACCTCAAAGGCACAACGGGTACGGGTGGATGTCTTTTCAAAAAGAAGCACGATGTTTTTGTTCTCCAGATACCTGTGGGGGACGCCGTTTCTTTTCATGTTCTTAAACTCCTTTGACAGATCCAGCAGGTAACGGATCTCTTCCGGCGTATAGTCCAATAATTTCAGATAGTTTCTTCCTCTTACATTGACAGCCATTTTCTCTTCTCCTTTTATATGATTATGATGTTCACTTAAATCTCTTCCCGCTCAAGAGGCATGCTCATACACCGCGGGCCTCCCCTGCCTCTGGACAGCTCTGAACTGGGCATTTCCAGCACCTCTATCCCATTGTCCCGAAGGATGGAATTGGTGATATAGTTCCTGTCATACACCACTACCCTTCCGGGCCGGATACAAAGGGTATTGGATCCGTCATTCCACTGTTCCCGTTCCGAGGCGATCTTGTCCTTACCGCCGCAGCGGATCATGGTCACCTTATCAAGCCCCAGATGGGTGGCCAGAACCACGGGGAGAGGCTGGTCCAGTTCTGTCACGTGGAGCGGCTCTGACTTATCTCCCCTGCATATCTCATAGATGCGCAGGCTTCCCAGGATCCCCGGATGGATGGTGAATTTATCGTAATCCACCTGGGTGCACACGGTATCCAGGTGCATATAAGCCCTGATACTGGGGATATCCAGGGCAAGGATGGTCTCCACCTCACAGCCCTTGTCCTCAAATATATTCTGTGCCAGAAGTTCGATGGCCTCCGGTGTTGTTCTCTGGGAGATTCCCACTGCCAGCACCCTTCTGCTCAGGTTCAGGATATCGCCTCCCTCAATGGAAAATGGGTACTCCCTCTTATAATAGAAAGGGGTGCGTCCGGCATGGTCCGGGTGGTGTTCCAGAATGTATTTGCCAAAAATGGTTTCCCTGCGCCTGGTCCTGGAATACATGCAGTTCAGGCTCACGCCGTTTCCGATGCAGGCAAACGGATCCCTTGTAAAATACAGGTTGGGTATGGGATCTGTGATAAAATAGCTGTCCGACTTCACCAGGCTTACCAGAGGGCTGCCAAAAGCCGGTTTCAGTTCGTGGATACCGACACCGGACATGGTCTTTAGCACCAGCTGCTTTTCATCCGGTATATCCATAAGGAACTCATATAACTGGTTCTTAAACTTCTGGGCCGTGTTCCCGCTCTCACTGATAAACTGCTTTACAAAGCTTTCCTTTACAGCCGGATCTGCCTTTAAAACCTCTGCCATCCTGTCTTCCAGGTATACCACCTCCGCCCCGTTTTCCTTTAAAATACCGGCAAACAGGTCATGTTCACTCTGGGCCGTCCTCAAATACGGAATATCGTCAAACAGCAGCCGTTCCAGCTCGTCCGGAACAAGATGTTCCAGTTCTTTTCCCGGCCTGTGGAGCATCACTTTATTCAGCTTTCCTATTTCGCTTTTCACACAGATTGGCATGTTCTTCCTCCCTTGTTCCGTTTTCTACATTTTATTATATTTTCCCCGGATTTTCAGGACATACACAGGTGTTAAAATGGTATTTTAACCTGATTAAAAAGAAGGAGATCACCTCCAAACCACACCGGACACTCATGGAAATCCGCCAAATGTACAATCAAATGAAGGCAGCTGTCTTGGTTTCCATCAGTTTTAAATACAAAAAAATGAAACAGATTTGTCCTAACTTCGGGCAGTCAATGTTTTGTTATATTGGGCCCTGTCAGAAAAAAAGAAAGACAAACCGTTCTTATCCTTGATCTTACTGGACTTTTCCGGTTTGTCTTTATGATACTGTTTCAGTTACATGAACGTTTTTCCGCCTAAAATTTCTACGCAAATTCCTCCGGTCCCACGATTGCTCCGGCCACGGCGCAGGCCGCGGCTGTCCGCGGAGATGCCAGGTAGATCTCCACCTTGGAGGTCCCCATACGGCCCAGGAAGTTGCGGTTGTTGGTTGCGATCACCCGTTCCCCATCGCTTAATATTCCGCCGGTCCGGCCGCAGCACAGTCCGCATCCCGGATGTGTGATAATGGCTCCTGCCTCCGCCAGGGTTTCGATGGCGCCGCAGGCAATGGCCTCCTGGTAGATCCTGCGGCTGGCCGGTGTGACGATCAGCTTCACATAGTCAGCCACCTTTCTGCCCTTTAGCACCTGGGCGGCTGCCACCAGATCCTCCAGCCGTCCATTGGTGCAGGAACCGATGAATACCTGGTCTATGGGTGTTCCCTTCAGTTCCCTTACCGGCCTGATCTTATCCACCTGGGACGGACATGCCATGACCGGTTCAAACTCCTGGGCCTTGTATACAATGGTCCTCATGTAGACCGCGTCATCATCTCCGGTCAGACTCTTCTGATACTCATCCAACTTGATCCCGCAATATGCTTCCGTCTTTTCATCCGGCGTAAACAGCGCGCATTTGGCGCCTGCTTCAATGGCCATGTTGGCCATGGTCATTCGGCTGGCAACGGTCATGGACTCCACCGTGCTTCCTGAGAACTCCAGCGCCCGGTATGTGGCCCCGTCCGCTCCCAGGTCCCCGATCAGGCGCAGGATAATATCCTTTGACATCACGCCCTCCGGCAGTGTTCCGTCAATGACCACCCGGATGGTTTCCGGAACCTTGATCCACATGGTCCCTGTGCCCAGGATACTTGCCATCTCCGTGTAGCCGATCCCTGAGGAAAATGCTCCCACGCATCCATAGGTAGTGGTATGGCTGTCCGTGCCGAACACCACGTCCCCGGGCTTCACATATCCGGCCTCTGTCATCAGCTGGTGGCAGATCCCGTCACTTCTGTGCACATTCTTCATGCCGTGCTTTGCGGCAAAGGCGTCCCCCACCCGGAAGTGCCTTGTATCATCCAGCTGGCTGGCCGGAACCAGATGGTCGTAGATCAGCACCACCCGGTCAGGATCCCAAAGCTTTGTAAATCCCATCTCCTCAAACTTTTCAGCCACAAATGGGATGAAGATATCATGGATCATCACACGGTCCACATTGACTGTGACAATATCCCCGGGCTTTACCTGATCCATACCTGTATTATGCTTAATAATCTTTTCAATGATCGTGTTTCCCATTGCAATCTCCTTAATCAAGTCCGTTCAGTTTTCTCATGGCCTTCACCAGCCCGCCTGCGTTTATAATATCAACCAGGTTCTGGGGAAGGGAGGCGATCGTGTATTGCCTTTCCTTGTAATCCACATGGTGATTCACCGTCACCGTTATGCTGTCGCCTTCTGTCATGTCATCATACAGATCCGGCTGCTCTATGAGCAGCAGTCCGTTGTTGATGGAATTGCGGAAAAAGATCCTTGCAAAGGATTTGGCGATCACGCACTTGATGCCCAGCGCCTTGATGATCTCCGGTGCCTGCTCCCTGGAGGAACCGCACCCAAAATTTTTGCCCGCAACAATGATATCCCCTTCCCTGATCTGTGCCGCCAGTTCCGGCCGTAGGGGGCTGAAGCCGTATTGTTTCATATCATCAATGGTTTTAAGGGCCAGATATTCCGTTGGGATAATGATGTCCGTGTCAATGTCATCCCCCAGTACCCAGACCCTGCCTGTAAATATTTCCATGATCAAACTTCCTTTCCTTGTCAATTAGCCAGAGCGATTTCACCTGCAATAGCCGATGCGGTCACTGTTGCCGCGGATCCCAGATAAACTTTGGAGCTGGGATGGCCTGCCCGTCCCTTAAAGTTGCGGGTCCCTGTGCTGATCAGTACCTCGTTTTCACCGATCACACCCTGGCAGCTCCCCCAGCACACACTGCAGTTGGGGTTCATGACAATGGCGCCCGCTTCCATGAAAATGTCGATCAGGCCTTCCTTTAATGCCTGCCTGTAGACCTCAAGGCTTGCAGGAACCACCAGGAACCTTACGCTGTCAGCCACTTTCCTGCCTTTTAAAAGCTCTGCTCCAACCCGCAGTTCCTCGATCCGCCCATTGTTGCAGGAACCCAGGAACGCCTCATCAATCTTAACTCCGCACACATCCTTTGCAGGCACCACGTCATCCACAAAGTCAGGCCTTGCCACAACCGGCTGGATCTTTGACAGGTCAAAGGTATACTCCCTCACATAGACCGCATCCGGATCGCTGGTAAAGACAGCCTTTGGCTCACGCCCCCGCTCCCTCAGATACTTCAGGGCAGCCTCATCCGCCTCAAAGATACCGGTCTTGGCGCCTGCCTCCACGGCCAGATTGCACAGCACCATACGGTCATTGACGCTGAAGGTCCCGGCGCCCTCCCCGGTAAATTCCATCACCTGATAGTTGCACCCGTTGGCCCCCACTTCCCCGATGATGGTCAGCATCAGATCCCTTGGATAGACGCCCTCCGGAAGCCGTCCCACCAGGTTGAACTTTACCGTCTCAGGAACCAGGACCCAGGAGGTCCCGGTCACCATGCCGTAAAGGAAATCCGTACAGCCCACGCCGGTTCCGAATGCCCCCAGTGCGCCGTAGGTACAGGTATGGCTGTCCGCTCCAAAGATCAGCTCACCCGGACATACGTAGTGTTCCATCATGATCTGGTGGCATACGCCCTTTCCTTCCCAGAAGTCGATCTTGTTTTCCCTTGCAAAATCCCTCATCTTTTTCTGGGAAGCCGCTGTCTTTGGATTGTCCGCAGGCACATTGTGATCCACGATGAACACCAGCTTCCTTGCATCCGCGATCCGCGGATTCTTAAGCTTGTTGTTGTACATATCAACGGTCAGATGCGTGGTGCCGTCATTGCTCATAAGGCGGTCCAGCTTCACAGTATGTATATCCCCCGGCTTCACGCTGTCCACGCCGGCTGCTGCTGCTATGATTTTCTCCGCGATTGTCATTCCCATGGCTATGCCTCCTCCTTGTTCAGTGATGCGATCAGTCCGCCCTGATTCAGTATATTCTGCATATATTCAGGAAGCCTGGTGCAGGGGTATTCTTTCCCATTGGCCCGGGCAACTCCCTCTGACAGGGAAAGCTCCATGGCGTCTCCTGTCTCAACCTCATCCGGAAGTTCCTTGCACACAATCACAGGAAGTCCGATATTAATGGAATTTCTATAAAATATCCTGGCAAATGATTTGGCAACCACTGCCTTGACACCCAATGCTTTCAGGACACTTGGCGCCTGTTCCCTGGAGGAACCGCAGCCAAAGTTTTCCCCTCCCACCACATAGTCCCCTTCTTTTACTTTTTGGGGAAAATCAGGATCCAGGGATTCAAATGTATGCACCTTCATCTCGTCAATGGTTGGCAGTAAAAGATACTGCGATGCAATAATCTGATCCGTATCCAGATCATTATGAAATTTAAATATAGTTCCGCCCGACATAAGGTAGTCCTCCTGTTAAAAATATATTGACCAAATACGTGTTTCGTCTCTGCTTATCTATTCTACCACAGAGTTTACTATAATAATAATACATGATAAGAATACTTACCATAGTAACAGGTTATGAAATAAAAAAACCTTTTCCCTCCCGCTGCGTTTAGCAGCAACAGGGAAAAGGGGTTATTCATCCTTCTCCTGATATACGCAGTACCGGGACCTGCCCTTCCTTTTTGCCTCATAGAGGGCCAGGTCGCTCCGCTGCAACAGCACATCCACATCCAGGTCCGGCCTGTTGCTCTGGGCAATTCCAATGCTGGCCGACACGGTGCACATCTGATCCGATTCCTGAAAAGCGCTTGTCATCCTGTCCAGGAATCCGCCTGCCTCCAGCTCCAGCCGTTCCACGGTACAATCCCCCAGGCGGGCCACCAGGAATTCATCCCCTCCCAGACGGGCCACAAAATCATTGGGAAAGCATTCCGTCAGCAGGACTGCCGTCCGCGACAAAACCGCATCCCCCACCTTGTGTCCATAGGTGTCGTTGACCCCCTTAAAGCGGTCCAGATCAATGTACATCAGGCTTACGGCCCTGTTCCACCGATGATCGTGAATGTATTGGTAAAAGTATCTGCGGTTGTACAGTCCGGTGAGGAAATCCGTATTGGAGCTTTTCAAAATCTGGCGTTCCAGATCGCGTTCCGTGGTAACATCCCGAAAAATACAAAGTTTTCCAACCACATGGTGGAAAATATCGTAAATAGAGTTCTCATGGATCTCCAGCATCTTTTCCGTTCCATCCCTTAAGGCAGCCCTGGCCTCCAGATATCCCTCGCTGTTGATGGTATGCTGTTCCTCAAAGGTGCCGGCCCGCCATTTATAATAGTCTTCCCCCAGCACCTGTTCTTTCAGCGTCTGGAAATACTCTTCAAATTTTGCATTCACATTGACGATCATTCCCTTGTTGTTCCACAGCAGGATGGCGTAAGGCATGCTCTGCAGCAGGATCTCGATCTCTGTGCTCATATTTCCCAGGTCCGTCACATCATGGCCGATCCCCACCGTGCCCAGTATGGTAGTCCCATCCATATCAATGATCGGTGATTTGTAGGTGCGCAGCTGCCGCATGCCCTGGGAACACTTGACCTCCTCCGTAAACTGAAGGGTGCGCCGGGCCCGGATGACCGCGTCCTCGGATTCCTTGCAGGAGTCTTCCCCGTTTTCAAGATCATCCGGTGAGACTCCCCAGATATAACAGTGACCGCGTCCTGTCACATCCTCCCGCTCCCTGCCCACAACGGAGCAGAATGCTTTATTGACCTTCACATGGGTTCCGTCCAAGGATTTAAACCAGAGCATGTCCGGAATACTGTCAATGGCCGTATCCAGATAATTTTGGGTCATGTACAGATCGCGGCGCAGCTTTATCACCTCCAGAAAGCGCTTGATCCTCACCCTGACCTGCTCCCGGATCAGAGGCCGCGTCCACACCTCGTCCGCCGCCTCCAGATCACAGGCTGCAAGCCGGTCCGTCCACTGCCGTTCCCCGCACACCACCAGTACTGCGTCCTTTTTGCAATGCAGGCGAAGTTCTGAGGGAAGCTCCCCCGTATCCAGATCCCAGATGATGAGACCGCTCTCCCGGATCGTCCCCGGATCCGGCATGTCCCTGACTGCCAAACTATGTGAAAAATGCTCCATTGGCTGAATGGAACCAGCCACTTCCCCAACCATGGGATCCCTACTGAAAACAGCAATCTGAAGTCTGCAATGATACATGTGATCCACCCCCCGGCACAGCCCGCCTTATAATAAGTAACGCGTCTCAAACTCAGAAGCACTCACAGGCCTTCCGAACAGATACCCCTGTATAAAGTCCGGCGCGGCCTGCTTCACCACCTCGAACTCCTCCAATGTCTCCACGCCCTCCACACAGACCTCCAGGGAGATGCTGTGCGCAAGCTTGATAATATACTCCAGGAAAATATACTCGTAGCTTCCCTTGCTGATTCCTGTAACAAAGCTCCGGTCAATCTTAAGCACATTGGCCGGAAGTTCCTTTAGATGGCTTAGTGATGAATACCCGGTCCCAAAATCATCAATGGCAACCCCGTATCCCGCCTGATGAAGCTCCCTGAATTCCTCATTCAAAAAATGCAAATTGGGCACCCAGCAGCTTTCCGTCAGTTCCAGGATAATCCCCCTGGCGGGAATGTGATCCCTCTGCCTTGCTTTCAGGTATTTTAACAAGCCATTTTCCTTTAGCTGTATGTAAGAAACGTTCACGCTCATGATAAAATCCGGGGCATATGCTTCCCATTTCCTGTACTGCTTCATGCTCTCCTCCAGCACCCATGTCCCTACCTGGGTAATGAGGCGGCTCTCCTCCAGCAAAGGAATGAACTCCGCCGGTGATACCTCCCCATGCTTTGGGGAATGCCACCGAAGCAGTGCTTCAGCCCCGATCACAGCACCCGTTCCTGTTTCCACCTGCGGCTGGTAAAACAGTTCAAATTCACGAAACCCTTCCTTGACGCAGGTATGCAGGCTTTCCTGCAGTTCCATCATACGCAGCTTCTGTCTGTACATTTCCTCTGAGAAAAACACCAGCTGGTTCTTGCCGTTCATCTTGGCGACCTCCACCGCGTTTTCCGCATTCCGAAACAGCTTATGGCATGTCTCTCCGTCCCTTGGGAAAAAGCACGCCCCTGCGGACACGGAGATCATGATCGGCCGGCCTTCCACCACAAAGTGGCTGCCAATGATCATCTGAATGTTTTCATAAATATACCGCACGCCCTCCTCCGTACCGTTTTCCAGGAGGAACACAAACTCATCTCCATCCAGGCGGTAAAGCTGGCACTCCTTTGGAAGCAGGGACGAGATCAGGGCGGACAGCAGGTTCAAAGCCCTGTCCCCCAGGGCGTAGCTGTATTTCTCATTAATATTTTTAAAATCGTCAATGTCCAGCGCTACCATCACCCCCTGCACGTCCTGCCCCCGCTTAAGGAGCAGTTCCGTGTCCTGTTCAAACTGGCTCCGGTTCATGAGCCCTGTGACATTGTCAAATTTATTCTGTTTTCCAATGTTGGAAATCCTTCCGATCATAAAAAGAGGGCGGCCATCCTCATCCTTTTTCACCGTTCCCCTGCATGAGACCCATATGATCTGGCCGGATCTGTTATATACGCGGTATTCCATATCATGATAGTCTTTGGCCCCGTCCCGGATCAGCTGCATATCAGCCAGCCAGCGCTCCTGGTCCTTGGGGATCATGATGGATGACCAGACTGATACGACATCTGTTTCGATCCTGCGGCTGATCTCAAGATCTTTGTATGCGTGATCCGATATATAAAAGGTCCCGTTCTGTATATCCCACAGATATAGATAATCATCCGTGGTCTCGGAAAGCAGTGCCAAAATGACATCCGCTGTAAACTTTACATATTTTATCATATCAGGCATGGTTCTCTTCCCCCGTTGGCCTTATTGGATATCCTGAAATATATCCTGAAATGTGTCCTGAACCCGCTTTCACGCACACTCTGACTATCATTGTATCACGCCGGGGGGGTTGTGTCCATAAGCATATCCGTTCCCTATGCGCCGCTGTACTTGATCTTTTTCAAGAAATCTTCAATGGAATATTCGGTGCCATGTTCATCCACAATACAATAATGATCCTGATTCGCCTGATGGGAAAAGAAATCCACCAGGCTGCCCTCATCCCTGATAATATGGTCATCCACATAAGACCCTTCCCACTGGAAAAGAGTCCTTTTGCCATTCCACCTGGATGAACCGAGCGCGGTCTCATAGCTCTGCGAATCTCCTGGCGCATGGCAAATTTTAGAGATCTCATCCTCCATGACCCGTTCCGCAAATCCCATGTTCACATGGATCCCGTTGGCCTCTCCGCAATATTCATTGATCTGTTCCTTGATCCCCGGAATGAGTTTTTCTTCCCAAAACCGGTTAAATGCCAGTATCTCTTCCCGTTTTCTGCGGTTAGAAATGTAATATTCTGTAGACAATCTTTTTTTCCTCCGTTCAAATATGGTGTACTCTCTAAGTCTCCTCGGCCCATCTTTGCGGCTGAGTTTCCGGGAGTGCACTATGTAGGAAACAGGACATGTACTGCCGCTCACATGTCCCGCATCCTGTTATAAAAACACCCGTATATCCTTCACCAGTCCCTCTTCCAGGCCGATGAGACGGATCGCCATGGCTCTGGATTTTTCATCAGCTGCCTTATATTGGTTCAGATATTTGTTAAGGGACTTGATCCCCATATTACACCCATCCGTCATCAGGTCCGCGATGGTCTCATCTGATTCATTCAGGACCAGCTTCACATTCGTCTTGAGCCATGACATGCTTTTGGCCATAGGGCCCGGCGCCTTTCCCTCATGGTGATGTTCAGCCAGCAGGGATCGTATTTCCTCTTTTACCTTTTGGTGATCCTCTTTGCAATCCAGCAAATACTGCTTAAATTCCTTATTGGAAACATAATCCAGCACTTCATCCAGCGATGCAACGCCCATTTGGGTTCCCGCATCACACTCACACAGCAGTTTTATGGTATCCTGTTCCGTCATTGTTCCTCTCAGCTCCTTATCTCTTTTATAGATAAGTATGGCTGATTTGGCCTCCATTATCCTGCCGGCCACTTCGTCCAGTGAATAGAGATCCCGCTGCCTCCCACGTTTTAAGGATACACCAATTTTTACCAACTATCAACCGAAACCAGTTTCTTACTGAATTCTTCTATTTTCCCTCATGCAAATTCTTAAGGCTTTTCTAATTTTTCTTACAGTTGCATCCCCTGTCTTTACATTTAAAGTTGAAGTGATTAGTATACAGGTGTACTCTCGGAGATTCCGGGAGTACACACAGCTTAAAAGGAGGAATCCGGGTATGATACATATGAAAAAACTTTGTTTCAAGCTAAAGCAGTACGGTACGGACCTGGTCAGGCTTGGCATTGCCAGCTGGCTTTTAACAAACACCATGTTCCTGCTGGGCAGCCATGTCCCGTTCATTACCCTGGACTTTGTAAGGCAGATATCCCTGGAAAGTTTCTTAGGGATCTGGATGGGGATCTATCTGTGTATGGCGTTTCCATACCTTATTTTAACCGGTTCAAACGCCAGGCATGTTTCCCTGGTTCCCAGCACGGCTATCTACATCGCAGCACTGGCCCTTCAGGGCAGCGTTATCCTGTAAGAGGCACACGCCCCGGCTAAGGCCAGGGCAGACCCAGAACAAATATAACAGAATGGATTTCAACCAATGAGAGAACGGACAGATAAATGGCTGACCGGCCGAACACTCCCCATCATCCTGGCAGGTGCCGCCCTGCTGTGGTTTTTGTTTACTGCGTCCATGACGGTTCTGCGCTACCGTCTCAATTACGCATCCGCCTACGATTTCGGAATATTTTCCCAGATGTATTATTACATGGATAAGCTGTGGGAACCTCTGACCACCTGTGAGCGGGATGGGCTTTTATCCCATTTTGCAGTGCATCTGTCCCCTGTCTTTTATGTGCTGCTGCCTTTTTATAAGCTGGTCCCCCGCCCGGAAACCCTGCTAGTGCTTCAGGCGCTCCTGGTCATCAGCGGAATGGTTCCCCTGTATCTCCTGACCAGGGCCTTTGGTTTTTCCCATATCCAGACCCTGTGCTTTGGCTTGGCATACTGTCTGTATCCCGCATTCATGGGGGGATGTTTTTACGATTTCCATGAGAATAAGTTTCTCGCCGTCATCATATTGTGGTGCTTTTATTTTCTGGAAACAGGGCGGTTCAAAACCATGACAGCCATGGTGTGCCTCCTGCTCCTGGTAAAGGAGGATGCCCCGGTTTACGCGGCATGTATAGGTCTTTACGCGTTTTTCTGTAAAAGACAGCGCCGGTACGGAGCGCTCATCTTTGTGGGTTCCTGCCTGTATTTCTGTATGGCCATCTGGTACATCAACCAATTTGGGGACGGTGCCATGATCAACCGGTTTGACAACTTCATCTCAGACAAACGCCTGGGCCTTATAAGCATGTTTAAGACCATACTGGTCAATCCCGCCTATGTGCTGTCACAGATCGCAGTTAAGGACAAGGTGGTTTTCTTTCTTCAGATGCTCCTTCCCCTGGGCTTTCTGCCCCTCCTCACAAAGAACTGGAGAAAATGGCCGCTGCTGATTCCCTTCCTGCTCATCAACCTGATGTCCAACTATAAGTACCAGCACTCCATCCATTACCAGTATACCTACGGTTCCGGCGCCCTGCTGATCTATCTGGCCGCTGTGAATTTCCGCGATTGGAGGGGACAGGACAGGTTCCTGTACGTAAAGTCCCGGCGTTCATCCAGCGGCTTGGAATCCCGGCCTTCGGCCTTGGGCTTAAATTTTCATCTGTTGGTCTGGGGCCTGTTGTGCGGCCTTATCTTTACCGGCATCATTGCCGAGAGCCGGCTGTTTTATGTCCGCACCTATGCCCGCAGCCATGAAAGCGCAGCCCTTGCCAGAGATCTGCTCTCTGAGATCCCACAGGAGGCGTCCGTGCGCTCCTCCACCTTTTTTATCCCTCAATTATCCGGACGGGACGAGATCTATATGATCGACAGCAGTCACTCCGCCCAGTATGTGGTAATAGACAGGAGGCCCGGATATCAGAAGGACCAGGAGGACATACTGGAGGACTGCAGCCAGCAGGGATATGTGATGCTGGGGGAAGTCGATGGATATGTGACCGTGATGAGAGCGGAAGACGAATAGGCTAAGAGCCGTGTCAGGTCATGCCGTGTCACACTGTTTTCACCTGCAGTTCCTTTACCTGCTCATAAAGCCTGCCATATGTTTCATACATACCGTCATACAGTTTTACATGTTCCGGCATGGGCTGATATGCGGTATCGCCGTATGACACAAAACGCGCTGCTGCTGCCTCAAGGCTGTCCAACACCCCGGCGGATACTCCGGCCAGCATACACGCCCCCAGGCAGGCCTGCTCCGATACGCTGCAGACATGGATCTCTTTGTCCAGGACATCTGCCTGGATCTGCAGCCATACAGGGCTGGCTGCCCCGCCGCCGGAGGAGATCATCCCTTTGCAGCTACCTCCCACCTGCTCCAGGATCGTCATGCAGTCCCTCAGGGCAAATGCCACCCCCTCCATCACAGACCTTGCCATATGGCTGCCCGTATGGGCAAGATGCAGTCCAAAAAACATTCCCCTGGCATCCGCATCCATGTGGGGCGTCCTCTCCCCTGTAAGATAGGGCAGGAAGATAAGCCCCCCGCTTCCGGCAGGCACACTCCCCGCCATGCGGCTGAGCCTGTCGTAGTCTGATTCGCCGAGTATATTGTTCTTCAGCCACTTAAGGGACATTCCTGCGTTCAGGATCGCTCCATATATGGTATAGGCTTTCCCGGTGCAATGGCAGAAGGTCTGGGTCCGGAACCCGGCATCATACACAGGGTCATTGGAAAAAGCAGATACCTGCCCTCCGGTTCCCACATTGCAGATAAACATCCCTTCCCTAAAAACCCCGTTTCCTATACTCTGGGCCTGCTGGTCACCCATGCCGTAAATGACCTGGACCCGGGGGCTGATGCCTGTAAGTTCAGAACACTCCCTGTCCACCGGTCCCTGGATCTCCCCTGATTCATGGCATTGGGGAAATAGTTCCCTGGGAAACCCGCACAGATCGATCACAGGCCACGCCCAATCGCGTTTTACCACATCAAACATCAGGGTCGCGGAGGCATCCGTGACCTCCGCTCCCATCATCCCTGTCAGTTTATAACGGATATAGTCCTTTGGCTGCATGACCTTATGGATGTTCCTGAAACATTCCGGCTCATGTTTCTTTACCCAGAGCAGGGAGGGAAGGGCGAATCCTGTAAAAATCCGGTTGCGCAGCACATCTGCTTTCAGCTGCGTTGAAAGTATCCGGTCCAGCTCCCCGCATTCCTCTTTTGTCCTCTGATCCAGCCAGAGGATAGCCGGCCGCACCGGCTTTCCTTTCCTGTCCACCATGACCAGTCCGTGCATCTGCCCGGAAAGCCCCACACTGACGATCTCTCGGTATTCCCTGCTGTATCGGGTCCTAAGACGGGAGAGGCAGGAAATCACCGCCTCCCACCACGTATCCGGATCCTGCTGCGCGTAACCGATCTGAGGGATCAAAACATCATAGCCCCTGCTCTCAACTCCGATCACACCTCTCTCAACGTCCAACAGCATGACCTTTACGCTTGATGTGCCTATATCGATTCCCAAAACTGATGCCATTGTTTCTCAATCCCCCATCTTTATTGCGTTTTTTTTAACCGGACTTAAAAATCCCGGATTTCATTATAGCAGATGTGGGGGGAATAATACAGCACTGAATATCAGGCTTTTGCGGGAAGATAAAGAATATGATAGAAACGGGAAAAACCTTGTGATAAAATAGAGAAACGAGGTGATGACATGAAAAAAGACAATGGTCTGTACAGACTTGTATACGAATATTACGAAGCCCGGATCCTCCTGGGCTGTTATACCTGCGGTGACAAGCTCCCATCCATTCCAAAAATATCTGATATCTTCCATCTGGCCCCCACCACCATACGCTCCGCACTGTCCATGCTGGAGCAGGAGGAACTGATAAAAGTCGATGCCAGAAAAGCTGCGGTTGTGACCTATGATCTGTCCCCCGGCCAGATGAAAAAAAATGCTGCCGAATATTTCATACCCAGAAGGGAGGGGATCCTGGGCATTTCCCAATCCGGCTCCTATCTCCTGGAACCCCTCTGGAAAGAGGGGCTGCGCAAATGGGATGACAATGACTGGGAATCCCTTCGCCGCGGTATCATGGACCCCTCGTTAAACATGGTATCCATACCCGTGGAATTCTATCTGCTGGCAGTGGGCGCCCTGGACAACCGGCTGGCCATGAATCTTTTATGGGAAACCGTCCGCTACCTCCGCTTTCCCTACCTTACCAATGGGATGGAGACACTGACTGGCAGAAAGGAACTGGCCGGCTTCTCCCGTGAGGAGACCATTGAGGCATTGCGCGCCGAGGCAGCTCACTCCTACGGCAGATCCCTTCAGGCTCTGTTTGCTTTTATGGACGAAATGTCCCTGGACCCCGGGCTAAAGGATGCCGCGCCAATTCCATTCCACTGGAACATTTACAGGCAAAGGCCCCAGCTTCGCTACTCCTTTGCCTCCCTGCTCATCCGGGAGATCCTAAAAGGCACCTACCCCCAAGGCACCTATCTTCCGTCCCTTCCCCAATTGGTGGACCGGTATGGAATCCCTCTGATGACCGTGCGCCGGACATTGGGGCTGCTGGAAGAGCTTGGTATGACCAGGTCCTACCACGGGAAAGGAACCCTGGTCTGTATGGAGCCGGCCGACATTGATCTTTCCAGATCCTCCATCCGTGAGGGAATCCGGCTTTATGTGGAGAGCCTGCAGCTGCTGCACCTGACCGTCCAAAACATATTCCTGTGTACCTGGGAATCAGCTGACCCTGCAAAACGAGCTGCCCTGATCAGACATTTCCTGTTTCTGCAGTCAGAAGAAAAAAGCTACCTGTGTTTTGAGGCATGCCTCACATTCATAGAGGATCACTGCCCCCTTTCCACGGTGCGGGAGTGTTATGGCAGCATCAAGGTCCTGATGGTATGGAAATATCCACTGATATTATCACGGTTAAAAAACCGCAGCCTACATGCCGAGTACAGGGACTGTGTATCCCGGCTTACAAGCTTTCTCCAGGAGGAAAGACCGGAAATGTTTTCTTCCGAACTGAAGCATCTCTGGGAACAGGAGGAACAGCAGGTCCGCGCCTTCTTGTCCTGATACAATACATCTTCATATTTTAAATCTTCACATCTCAAATCTTAACACCTTAACGCCTGCCGGCCGGTATCCCCGGTCATCTGCCAGGCCGTCCTTGTACTCTGTTCATATCATATCCAAATTCCCTTGTACAGCCGCGGATATCGTGATACAATGAGGTTTATACTTAAATGAGAAAAACATGAGGGGAAACTCTAAGGGGAAGAATATGAAAAGACAAAGGCGCTCCTTTGCAAACATCCTGACCACGGCCCTGGCGGCCGCTTTATCCACGATCCTGACAGTTGGCGCAATGTGCGGATGCACTGCAGACCAGGGGGAAAATATTGTTTTTGACAGTACCGGAACCGATGATGGACCGATGATCCCGCTGACTTTTTTCGGTTATAAATATGAAGCACTTAATGTAATGGCAATTGAAGATGCACTTCACGGTTTTATGGATGTATATCCTCATATTTCTATCTCCTATGACGGCATCAAAAGCCCGGAATATTTTGAAGTCCTGGACAAAAGGCTGGACACCGGAAATGGGGATGATATCTTCATGGTAGACCACGAGTATGTCCTGAACCTGGGCGGCAGCGGCAGACTGGCTGACCTTTCCGGCATTTCCACCCTTGATGACTTCAGCGACCTGGCCAAAAGCCAGATGACTGTGGATGGAACCATTCATTACCTTCCCACTTCCATCTCCGCCTTTGGCCTGTACTGCAACCTGGATCTGTTGAAGGAACATGGCCAAAAGGTTCCGGAAAACCTGACGGAGTTTGAGGATGTCTGCAACTACTTTGTCTCCCGGGGCATTACACCTATTGTTGCAAACAATGACATCTCACTAAAAACCATTGTGATCGCAAAATCCCTGCTCCCCTGCTACCAGACCCAGGATACAGTCTCCCGGCTGGCGCGCTTTAACAGCGGGGAAACCAGCCTGGCAGAAGCCCTGCGTCCGGGATTTGAGCTTGTGCAGCAGATGCTGGACCTGGGGTGGGTCGACCGCCGGGAAGCCCTTGCCACCACTAAGACCAAGGATGATCTGGTACTGTTTTCCAGCGGAAAGCAGCCCTTTATGCTCACCGGAGCCTGGGCAGTAACACGCCTGCGTGAACTGGACCCCGGCTTCCGCTTTGAGGTGCATCCTTACCCTGTTATGGATGATGGATGCGTGCTTGTCATCAATGTGGACACCCGTGTCAGCATCAATGGGGACAGCCCTCATCAGAAAGAGGCCATGGAGTTTGTGGAATATCTGACTCAAAGCGAAGTCCTGTGGGAATTTGTGGACAGCCAAAGTTCCTTCAGTCCTCTGAAGGAAAACCGGCTGGCGGAGGATGCAGCCATCCAGCCCATCGGCCCTTACCTTACCAATGGCCGCAGTGTGATCGGCTCTGACGATAATCTGAAGTTTCCAATCTGGGATATGTCCCGCCAGTGTATCCGGACCATGCTGGAGGGCGGCAGCGCGGACCTGGCTGTATCCCACATGGAGGGATTGACCGAGGCCTGGAACAATGAAAAGCAGGGGGATGATGCATCATGAAAAAGGGACAAAAAAGGAATATCATCCTGGTATGCCTATCCGTGGCCGTGATCCTTGCGGGAGGCCTTTATTATATTACCTCCGTACAGCGTGCCCTGTGGAATAAATCCGTGACCGATATCCTGGAGGTAACGGTCCAGGGCCGTCATGCCCTTGATACTTATCTGGAAAAGGATAAGGAGATGGTCCACTGGCTGGCCGCCGACCTGGCCGCTGAGAGTTCCTTTCACGAGAATAAACTCCATGAAAAGCTGATACTTGCCGGTGCCGGTAATTCCTCCTGCTTTTGTGTGAATCTGGATACGGGTACCGTCTACACACCGCAGCTGGAAGGGGAATGGCCGCTGGACCCGGATCAACTGGAGATATTCAGGGGCCTTCAGGGCAGCGGAATCCGCAAGCCGTTCCTGGACGGACGCACAGGGGTATGGACCCTTGCGTATTATGAACGTTTTTTATGGCCGGACGGCTCTCAGGGTTTTGTCCAGAAAACGCAGCCCCTGTCGGAGATTGCAGACCGGTTCTCCCTTTCCTTTTACAACAATGCCGGATTCTCCTACGTGGTGGACCGGGAAGGGGATATCCTGATCCGCTCCCAACACCGCAACAGCAACCGCACCTTCCAGAACCTTTTTGACATCATCGACCTGCAGGGCAATGATTCCCGGGAAATTGATTCTTTCCAGGCTTCCCTGGAAAACAGCCGAAGGGGCGCTGCCCGGTTCCGGTACCAGAAGGAGGACTATGTATTCTGCTATGTCCCCATGGAACAGGTTCCGGACTGGTACGTGGTCTCCATCATCCCCAACCGGGTCATCATGGAGCAGGCAAACAGCATTGTCCAGGATTCCCTGCTGTTTCTTTTTCTGATCTTTGCATGTGCCTCTGTCATGGGAGCATTTTTTATGATCTACCGTAATTCCGCCCGCAGGATCCTGTTGGCTGAGGAAAATGCCCGAAAGGCTGCGGAAAGTGCGAATGCGGCTAAAAGCCGTTTTCTCTCCAATATGTCCCATGATATCCGGACGCCCATGAACGCCATCCTTGGAATGACAAGGCTGGCCATGGATCATATCCATGAATCGGATAAGGTCAGTGATTACCTGAAGAAGATTGGGCTTTCTGGCCAGCTGCTGGTGGGACTGATCAATGATATACTGGATATGTCTAAGATTGAAAGCGGGAAAATGGTGCTGAACCAGGAGACCGCTTCCCTGGAGCCTCTCTTTACCAGCCTTGTGGGCATCATCCAGCCCTCTGCCGCTGCCAAGAACCTGACCTTTGATATACGGCTCCACGGGATCGAACATGAGTCATTGTGTTTTGATTCCCTCCGCCTAAACCAGATCCTGCTGAACCTGCTCTCCAACGCGGTAAAATTCACCCCTGAGGGCGGGTCCGTCAGCGTGGACGTGACAGAGCTTCCTTCCCGCCGTCAAGGCCTGGCTCATCTCAGATTCCGTGTGTCAGATACCGGTATAGGCATGAGCCCGGAATTCCTGGAACATATTTTTGACTCCTTTACCCGTGAACATGATGACCGGGTCAATAAGATAGAGGGCACCGGCCTTGGAATGGCCATTACAAAGATGATCGTGGACAGGATGGATGGCACCATAGTTGTGGAAAGCCGGCCCGGACAGGGTTCCGTATTCACGGTTGACCTGGATCTGCCCATTCCCTCCGGTATTGCCCTGCCGGATATGTCATTGCCCCGCATCCGGATCCTTGTGGCGGATGATGACTCAGATACCTGCCGTTCTGCCAGCGAATTTCTTAAGGAACTGGGAATGACTGCGGACATCACATCCAGCGGACAGGAGGCTGTGGAAAAAGCAGTGGCTGCCCACCTTGAGGGCAGGGATTACGATCTGGCCCTGCTGGACTGGAAAATGCCGGATCTAAGCGGGGTACAGGCAGCACAGGCCATCCGCCTCCAGGCGGGATATGACCTGCCTGTGATCATTGTCTCAGCTTACGACTGGATCAGCATTGAAAAGGAGGCCATGGAAGCAGGGGTCAATGGATTTATCCAGAAACCATTTTTTAAATCCACCCTCTACCACTGTATCCGGCAGCATGTCCTCCATGAGGACGGGTATCCCCAATGGCAGGATGACAGAGTAAACCTTACCGGCAGAAGGATCCTCATGGCAGAGGACAATGAATTGAACAGGGAAATTTCCCTTGAACTGCTCATAAGTGCGGGCGCTCAGGTAGAGACAGCTGTCAATGGTCAGGAATGTGTGGAGTTTTTTGCCCAGTCGGTTCCCGGGTATTTTGACCTGATACTGATGGATATACAGATGCCCATTATGAACGGCTATGACGCGGCCTGGCAGATCCGTACCATGGACCGCCCCGATGCCCTCGCCATCCCCATCTTTGCCATAACGGCAGATGCCTTTGCAGAGGACATGGAGGAGGCTAAAAAAGCCGGAATGAACAGCCATTTAGCAAAACCGCTGGACATTCCGGCTATGATGCAGGAGATCAAGAAATATTTGGAGCCTTAATCATTTTTACTTAACATATCAGCAAGGGTTTGATACAGCAGGTTTGGGTCAATGGGCTTGGACAAATGCCCATCCATCCCTGCTGCCAGGGCCTGTACCACATCCTCGTGGAATGCGTCCGCGGTCATGGCTATAATGGGTATGGTCTGCGCCCTGGGCCGGCCGGATCTGCGGATGGCTTCCGTTGCCTGGTATCCATCCATCACAGGCATCTGCACATCCATCAGAATAAGGTCATACAGGTCCCCCTGGGACAGGAATTTTTCCAATGCTTCTCTGCCATTTTCCGCGTAATCCACTGTAATGCTTGTCATCTTCAGAAGTTCCACGGCAATTTCCCTGTTAAGGTCATTATCCTCTGCCAGAAGTACGTGGCGGCCTGCCAGTTCCGGGTGATTGGGATGACCCCCAGGGGCGGGGATCATCACCGCCTTGTTGATCCCAGTCACCGTGAGCAGGGTATTATAAAGTGTGGACGCAAAAATAGGTTTTGCCAAAAAGGCATTGGCGCCAGCCTCCCTTGCACGCTGTTCGATCATGCTCCAGTCATAGGCTGTAATGATAATGATGGTGGTATCCTTACCCACCAGTTCCCGGATCCTCCGGGTCACCTCTATGCCGTCAATATCAGGCATCTTCCAGTCAATAAGGCACACGTCATAGTCCTGTCCGACCCGGTGCGCTTCCCCAACCTTTTTCACACATTCCTCACCGGTCATGGCCCAATGCGCCTGAATGCCCAGATTCTTCAGCAAAAGAGATGTATGGGTACAGCTGTCCCTGTCATCATCAGAAACCAGCACCTTCAGGGACTCCAGAGCAGGCTGCTTCTGGGCCTGTATACCGCACTCCCCTTCCGGAACTTCAAAATCCAGTTCCACAGTAAATGCCGTCCCCTTTTCCACCTCACTTTTTACAGAGATCGTCCCTCCCATCAGTGTGACCAGGTTTTTGGTGATCGCCATTCCAAGGCCGGTTCCGCCAAACCTCTTTCCCGTGGACGCGCTCTCCTGCTCAAAGGGTGTGAACAGCCGTTCCATAAACTCCCGGCTCATGCCGATACCGGTATCACCGACTGTAAACCGCATGCGCGCCCTGGTGCCCGCATGCTGCAGCTGACGGATCTCCATACGTATGGTACCTCCCCCGGGTGTGAACTTAAGTGCATTGGATAAAAGGTTGAGCAGCACCTGGTTCAGTCTCAGGGCGTCCCCCACCAGAACGGTATCTGTAAGTTCCACCAGCGGAACGGTAAAGGCCAGCCCCTTTTCCAATGCCTGGGGATAAATAATGGAAGTAATGGACTCTGCCACTGTTTCCAGGTTAAATACTTCATGGGCGATCTGCATTTTACCCTCGTCAATTTTGGACATATCCAGAATGTCGTTGATCAGGGACATCAGGTGCTTGGATGAATATCCGATTTTCTCCAGACAATCTTCTACTCTCTGGCGTTCTTCTATATATGCGGCAGCAATGGTGGTCATACCAATGATCGCGTTCATAGGGGTACGGATCTCGTGGCTCATCCGGGAAAGGAAGTCCGACTTGGCGCGGTTCGCCCGCTCCGCCACAGTCAGAGCATCCCTCAGGGCTTCTGTCTGTTCGGTCAGCTTTTTCTGCATCCTTCTCATCTCCGTCACATCCGTGATATCAATGAAGATCGCAAGATAAACCGGGCATCCTTCCTGCCAGTCCACACAGGTGGCATTGATCTGAAGCCACAGAGCCTGTCCATATCTGCTCTCCACATGCATGACAAAATGGAGCGGTGCGCCTGAAAGCATGTCTGCCCTATACTCATTAATGGTTTCAATGTTATCCTGTATATTCTTCCTGTATAAAGAGCTTGTGACGCGGTTGCCATCTTTCCCAAAGTATTCCAAAAAACGGGAATTTGCTTCCAGCAAGGTGAGGTTAACATCTCCCCCTGTCTGCCGGACCTGATATTTGGCCACAAATCCCGGCAGGCTTTCGTATGTAACGGACTGCTCCTTCTGCATGTGCACCACTTTATCAATATTGGTAAGTACAGAATAGGCCACCTGGTATCCATCGATATATTCGTCTGCAAACCTGGTTGAAAACTGCACCCACACATGATCTCCATTTCTGCGGCGGATCCGTGACACCATCTGATATCCGGTCTGATGGGCCGCGATGGCATTGAGCACGGTCTGCGAAAGTTCATTCCACTCCGCCTGGTCATTCTCATAATAGAGGTCGGGCCGGTTATGGAACCTTGCCTCATATTCGTCTTTTGGCCAGCCGATGAGTTTATAGTAATACTCATTTGCCCAAACCAGGGTAAAATGTTCATCCAACAGATGTTTGCTCACACTGACTCCCAACAGATGCATCAGTGTGCTGTATTCATAGCCTGCCATGGGGCCTGCTGCCAGTCCTGCTGCCGGTCCTGTTGCCCTGTCTGCCATAGGACCTGCTGCCCGGCCTTCCATTTGACCCTCATTATCCTCCATTGTTTCAATTTCCAGTTCAGCCATCTCAATGCTTCCTCCCAGCCGTAATTCACTATCTGATCCTATCTATTCTCAGGAATGCCGGACATGCATTCACTTAAAAGCCTTTGCAGGTTCAAAAATCCCGGAGCTGCTTAAGCTGGATGCCGGAAATACTTCCATTCCTCCCCCGCCTGGCTGTGCCATCCTCCCACCCCCTTTATCTCCTGGGCTTCCCTCCAACCTTGTTCATGTTGATACCTTTCAATCATAACACAGAAAAGACAAAAGTTCAACGATGCTGTCACTTACCATTTGCGCGCCCCCTGTATGTGGATAAAACGCGCCTGTTCATACACGTAGGAATCCAGCGGGCGCATATACGCATCATAACTGTGGGCTGCCACCAGGATGTGCCCACCTTCCACGGCGACAATGACCGGGCTATGGTAATACCCGTTTCTGTTGCCCAACTGCACAATATCCCCCGGCTGCACCCCGCCCTCATCAGTCACTGCCCCGTAAGGACCTACGGATCTGTTTTTTACCAGGAAGCGGTAAAGATACTCCACTCCTGTCCAGCTTGGACTTCTGTCTGAACTGCTGTTATAATACCATCCCAAGGTGGGGGTATAATTCATAACCCTGCTCCCCGCATAAATACACTGGGACGCAAAATTAGTGCAGTCTCCTCCCAAATGTTCAAAATCCAGATAGCGCGGATTTCTTCCCATAGCCCACTGCCTGGCGTATTGTAAAGCCGCCTCCCGGTCATAACCTGTTTCTTTCAACATCGCACACCCGAATGCATTATTTATTATCTATCATATGACGGAGGGATTGATTATATCATTCAGGTTGGCGGGGGAATCGGATTTAAAATAAGGATCAAAAAGGAAAAGCGTTGAAAGTGTTACTACACATAGCAACAACTTAAGCGCTTATTTACGATCCCTTTATTATTTTAAAAAATTAAATTACTGCACCCAGGCCCCATCACTCCCCACATAATAACCATCCGGTGTGGTGGTGCCGGAAAGCATTGCGCCCGATTCACTGCAGTAATACCACTGGGAATTCCAGGAAACCCATCCTGTTACCATGTATCCGTACTCGTTGAAATAATACCAATAACCATTGATATACTGCCAATTGCTGACCGTATAGCTTTTATCGGCATTACAGTACCACCATCCCACGTCATCCTTCAGCCAGGCGCCGTCACTTGTGCCGGAAGGGCTGCCCAAGCTGCTGCCTGCGCTTATCTCTTCCGCTTCATCTGAAGATACATACCAGGAATCGGATTCCTCCCAGCTTCCCTTATAGGAAGCGCTGTAAACCCCCCGTACCTTAAAGGTATAAGAACCGCTTTTTGTGATGTAGGAAGAAAAATCATAGCTGGTATCCGAGGTGGTCAAAACCGAGGTTACGGCGCTGCTTCCTCTGTACAGACGCACTTCATACCGCTTCGCATCCTCCGCCTCGTCCCAGTCGGCAGTCCCATCGTATTCACTCCACTCCAGGCCGCTTACATCCAGATCGTAATCCCCATCATCCCCGTCCAGCGCATCCAGGGTGATGTATACCACCAATTCATCACTGCTGCGGCTCACGGAAGTCACCTTACCGTCATCACCGCTTAAGCTGACATCGCTTTTGGAAAATCCAGATGCAAAGGTATAGTCGTCATCCGCTGTCAGCGTCACCTTCAGCTTGGGCTTATCCCCGTCCTCCCACTCGTCATCCGGCTCGTTGGTCACTTCCGTATCAGACACATCATACTTGCTGGAACTGGTAGTCACTTCCACATCGCTGCCGCTGTCCCCTGCCTCGATCTCTGAGGATATCTTTAAGGACACACTGCTGATCTTGGATGCTGCCAGTGAGGTCATCGGAACGGACAGCGCCAGGGCCAGGGCTGTAATTGCTGTCAATGGTTTTAAAATTGTCATATCGCTTCCTCCTTTTGTCCACTGAGGGTATATATAATAAATACCACATCAACCTGAAATAAACCTGAAAAACACAGTTTCTTCATACTCCCCGGAGTTGACCACCCATAAGATACATTTTACTACCAAAAATATTTTGCCGGCATTTTTACAATTCCTTTTAAGATAGATTTGTGGCTTTGACGTGTCTGCCAGCCCCCTGGTCTCCCAGTAGAAAGCGGTAGATTCAAGAAGGCCGCCCGGTCCCAGAAAACCCTCATAGATCCTACCCTTTCCAACCATTTTAGTACTAATTCCTACCCTTCTGAAAATCACCCAACATTAAAGTGTTGTTAATATTGGGGACCTGATGTTGACATCTGTTCCTGTCCCTCATATAATTCCATCAGAACAGGATCATTCTCTGTATTTTAAACTGAAAGGAAATGATATACTTATGGACAACGCCGTAAGTGACGCTGGCCACATCTTCATATACATCACAGATGGACAGATGAAATCAAAAAATCAAAAGACATAACCTGCATTTATGTACCAATGCAGGCTATGTCTTTTTGTATAAATACAGACTTTTAATTTACGTAGGAGGGATATTACTTTGAAAATCGAATCGTTTTTCAGCCTGCTGGGTGGTCTTGCGCTATTCTTATATGGAATGCAGATGATGAGCACCAATCTGGAGGCCGCTGCGGGGAACCGTATGAAACAAATCCTGGAACGGCTGACCGCCAACCGCTTTCTGGGCGTGTGCGTGGGCGCCGGGATCACGGCCATCATCCAGTCCTCATCCGCCACCACAGTCATGGTGGTTGGCTTTGTCAATTCCCAGCTCATGACACTGAAACAGGCTGTCTGGATCATCATGGGCGCCAATATCGGAACCACTATCACCGGACAGCTGATTGCACTTGATATCGGGGCGATCGCCCCCTTGATCGCCTTTGTGGGCGTTGGGCTTATTTTGTTTGTCAAAAAGAAAAAAGTGCAGTTTGCAGGAGGAATTGTGGCCGGCCTGGGTATCCTTTTCCTGGGCATGGGAATGATGAGTGCCGCCATGATACCTTTAAGGGAATCGGAAGCGTTCGTGCGTCTGATGACAAAATTTTCCAATCCCTTCCTGGGTATTCTGGCCGGCGCTGTGTTCACCGCTATCATCCAATCCTCTTCTGCATCCGTAGGTATTCTCCAGGCTCTGGCCGTAAGCGGCCTGATCGGGCTGGACAGTGCCGTGTTTGTACTGTTCGGACAGAACATCGGCACCTGTATCACGGCTGCTCTGGCATCCATTGGCGCAAACCGTGATGCCAAACGCACCACACTGATTCATTTGATGTTTAATATCATCGGGACCGCCCTGTTCACCGCTGTCTGCATCATAACTCCATTTACTGCATGGATGGCGGCATTTACTCCCAGCAACCCCGCGGCACAGATCGCCAATGTACATACCCTGTTTAATATTGTGACAACCCTGTTGCTGCTGCCCTTTGGCACCCAGCTTGCGCATATTTCCGAAAAGCTTCTGCCGGACCGACCGCAGCAGCCTGCAGACGAGGAGCGCTGGTTTGAAGAGCTGCTGGCCTCCGAACATGTTCTTGGCGTATCCGTTATTGCACGGAAGCAGCTGATGGAAGACATCAACCAGATGCTGGGCCTGGCTGTTGAAAATGTAGAAAAAGGATTCCTGGCTTTTGATGATAAGGATACGAAAGAACTGGAACGAATCACTGCACGGGAGGAAGATATTGATCTCTTTAATGCACGTTTATCACGGCGCATTTCCAAGGTTCTCGCCATAGAAAACTCTCCCTCGGAGGTGGATGCACTGCGCCGGATGTTCACTATTATCGGTAATGTGGAGCGGATCGGCGATCATGCCGTCAATATTGCCGAGTACGCCCAGACCATGATGGAACGCGGCCTGGAACTGACATCCCAGGCCCATGTGGAGCTGAAGGAAATGAGGGATACCGCCATGGATGCCATGCACTTGATCTGCAATACCAGTCGGCTGACTCCCCAAAACCTGTTAAGCCAGGCATCTGCCCTGGAAGAGGATATTGACAATAAGACCATGCTCTTTCGGGCCAACCAGATCGAACGGATGGGAAATGGGACCTGCCATGTGGAGACATCCATTCTATACTCTGAAATCCTCACGGATTACGAGAGAATCGGCGACCATGCATTAAACATTGCCCAGGCCTGCGCCAAACTGGGAAACGGCGCCGGCACCGGTCCTGTAAGACCCATATAAGCACACAGCGAACGAGGTAAAACATGAACCATAACATAGCTGCTCTCTACACCAAACTATCGTCCCTTCTGGAACTTTGTGTGGGAGCAATCCTGCTGGCAGCCATCCTGGTAGGGGCCTTGCTTCTGGCAGTGGACCTGACCGGCACACTTATAAGCAATCCCCGGCTGCTGGATTTGAATCAGTCGCTGGGCGATGCCCTGTCCCTGGTGGTGGGGATCGAATTTGTAAAAATGCTGGTAAAACACACACCGGAAGCCGTGGTGGAGGTGCTGCTGTTTGCCATTGCCAGGGAAATGGTGGTGGTACACTCAGGTTCCCTGGAAACCTTGATGGGGGTAACTGCCGTGGGCATCATCTTTCTGATCCGCAAGTATCTGTGCCCCCCGGTATCCGGGGAAGGGACAATGGGAAACTAAATAATATGGAAAGGAAACATTTACATGGAAACGTATTCAAGAGGACAGCTGGCAAAAACAGCCCGTCTGAACAGAGAAGCTCTGAGATACTATGAGAACAGCGGTTTGATTCCAAAAGCCGGGCGTGAAGCCAACGGATACCGGGCCTATCCGTCCGAGACCCTGGTTCTGCTGGATTTTATCTCCACAGCCAAGGAGGCCGGTTTTTCCCTGCGGGAAATCAAAGAACTATTTTCACATTTGCAAGGTCCGACCATTGACACGGCCGATCTGGAGCATATTATAGAAGAAAAGCTGGCAGAGGTAGAGGAAAAGAAAAAGGCCCTGGATCGGACCAAGGAAAATCTGATGGACATAAAGGGGCATCTGGATACACCTGAGGAATGTCCCGTTTTCCAAGCCTTTCGGACACTTACGAAAAAAACTTCTTGACATTGTACCATAGTACAACCTGTATAATGGTTGCGTATCACTTAAACAAGGAGGCGCAACCATGAAAATCTATTATCTATCCGCCACAGGCAACAGCCTGTTTACCGCCAGGGAACTGGTCAAAGAACTAGCCGTTAAACCGGCCAAAAAGCTGGTCAGGGAACCGGCCGGCCGCTCTATCCAGGGCAGGCAGGATCCTGTCTCCCTGTATTCTTTCAGGGAAATCCGCATAATGTCCCATATCCATACGGATGATGACACTGTGGGTTTTATATTTCCTGTCTATTTTGCCGATATACCAAGGGAATTTCTTACATGTATCCAAAAAATGACCTTCCGTCCTGAAGCCTATATATTTGCCATTGCTACCTGCAACGGCGTTCCCGGCATTAGTCTGACCACACTGGACAAGCAGCTCCAAAAACAGGGCAACCGCCTGTGCGCCGGCTTCACCCTGAACATGCCCGGTAATGCGCTGATCACTCCCCTGGCCGAATCTGAAAAAAGACTTAAGGGTTTTTCCCATTCCATCAAGGAGATCAGCGCCTTTATTAAAAACCGAAGGCAGGCCTTCCCCCCGGCAGCAGGTCCAACAGAGCGTCTGCGGGCTCTGGCCGTGAAGATGATCGGCACTAATCTTGTGGTAAATCCCAACCATTTCCATGTGGAACAAGCAGCATGTTCCGGGTGCGGCATCTGCCAAAGGGTATGCCCTGCTTCCAATATCACCCTAACAGGCAGCACTCCCTGCTGGGAAAAGAATTGCATCCATTGCCTGGCCTGCTTTCACTGGTGTCCCCGCCAAGCTATCCGTATCGGCGGCCCGCTGTCAGACCGCCCCCGGTATCACCATCCCCAGATCGCCATAAAGGATATCCTTCCCACATCGCGCTGAGGGATATCCTTCCCGTATCGCGCAGAGGGTATGCTCCCATGTCGCGCAGAGGGGTATGCTCCCATGTCGCGCAGAGGGGTATTCCATGAATCCGCAAGCCAAGGCATCAGAATTCCTTGCATGGCATCAAAAAAAGGGAGCCTATTCGGCTCCCAAGATCGTGTCCAATGCATAATGAAGCTTCCCCTTGTCCATGGGCGACATAAGAAAATGTGACGCCTCGCCGCCCATCTGCTCCAGGTAACGCGTATCAGCATTTGATTTTGGCGTGAGCATAAGGACAATACGGGCAAGCGGACCTGATAGGATCCTCTTTATTACAGTCAGTTCCTCCTGGTTCATGTCCATGTCACAGATAATAACACTGGGCGGATTATGGTAAAGCTTTGTGTGGACCATCTTACTGTCAGACGCACTGTCAATATGTTTAAATCCCAGTGAACGGATGATCGATGCCAATTCAGTTACGGTTTCATGCTGTTTACTTATTATTAAGACCTGTCTCATACCAATACCCCCATTTAATCATTTGCAGAATTCAATGTTGATAGTAACAGTTGCAAGTATTCAAAGTTCTTAATACTATATTAACCAGTGTACAATATCCCCATGAATGCGTCAAGCCAAACGGGACGATCCATCCAAAATTTTCCATCGACACGTCTTTGACAAAAATCGAGCTTCCATAAATTTCTGGTCTTTAAATCCTTCTCAAATCCTTCAGGCATGTTTTCACTTCAGCCAGCTCCCTGTTCTTTTCATTCAGGGTCCCAAAACCGGAAAGGCAGCAAATTACCTGTTCACAGGATTTTAGCACAGAGACTGCCCGCTCGTAGGTTGTATCCCGGATGGGCTCAAAGGGGATTTCTGATATCACCTCCGATGCCAGGGCCTTTGCTACGGGATAATCCATATCATTCTCGTGAAGGATACCGGCGGCAAAGGGGATTCCCTGGCGCTGCAGTCTCCTGTAAACCGGTATACCGCTTCCGTTTCCGCCTATGACAAAAACTTTTGGCTCTCCTTTCACCGGCTCCATCTCAAGACAGCCCATTTCCGCATGATAGCTTCCCTTGGTAATGCCATAAAGTTCTTTAATATAGGAAGACACAAAGATCTCTTCCGGAGTACCGCAGCGTTCAATGGCATTTCCCTTTACACATACAACAAAATCCGAAAGCTTCTGGGCCAGATCCAGTTCATGGAGGGACATGAGCACTGCCACCTTTTTTTCGCGGACCAGGTCTTTAAGGATGGTCAGCAGTTCCAGCTTATGACGTATATCTAAAAAGGAGGTTGGTTCATCCAGAACAATTGCCTCGGGCTCCTGGCAGATGGCGCGCGCCAGAAGGATCCTCTGTTTTTGTCCATCGCTGATCTCCATAAAATCCCGGTCTGCCAATTCCCCGGCATGTACCAGTTCCATGGCCTCCCTCACCTTTTCATGATCCGCAGCCGTAAGGATCCCCAGCCTTCCCGTGTAAGGATATCTGCCCGTGCCCACCACATCCTTGCAGGTCATAAGCTCCGGGCGGATCCGCTCAGTCATCAGAACCGACATGCGTCTTGCGATCTGCTTTTCCGTCATTCCCTCCATGGACTGTCCATCCAGGTATACGGTCCCCCCAAGAAGGCCCAGCTGCCGGATGATACTTCTCAAAATCGTGGACTTCCCCGCACCGTTTGGCCCGATCAGGGTAACGATCTCTCCCCGCCTCACATGGAGTTCAATCTGTTCGATCAGGGGAATCCTGCCATAACCCACTGTCATATTTTCTGTGAAAATGTAATCCTCTGCCATTATCTCCTTCACCTCACTGCATATCTTCACCCTACTGCATACCTTTTCTGCCCCGCACCATCATATAGATGACAATGGGCGCGCCAAACACTGCCGTGACCGAACTGATACTGAGCTCTGTGGGCGCAAATACGGTCCTGGCAACCAGATCACAGAACAGGCAGAAAACCGCTCCGCCCAAAAAACATCCGGGAATCACCATGATTGGCCTGGCCGTCTTAAACAGGCTCTTTACCAGGTGGGGCACCGCGATCCCCACAAAGGAGATAGGGCCTGCAAATGCTGTCACGCAGGCTGAGAGAATGCTGGACATCAGGATCAACGCCACTCTAAATCTCAGGATATTGACCCCCATGTTCTGTGCGTACACCTCTCCCAGCTGATATGCGCTGATGGGTTTTGCCATGAGGAACACCAGGAATAGCGACAGGAGGACGACCCCTGTCATGACCCGGATATTTTCCCAGGACATCCCTGAAAAACTTCCCATAGACCAGTTGTGAAGATTCACAATATTGGCATCATCAGCAAAGGTTACCGCAAAATCCGTTATGGCGGAACAGATATAACCGATCATCACCCCGCATATGACCAGCATGGACATCTTCTTTACCTTGCCGGATATAAGAAGGACAAAACCCATGGAGATCATGGCGCCTGCAAAGGCTGCCAGGATCATGGCAGCGGAGCTGACGGACATCCCCTTTCCCAGCATGAAGATCATCAGCAGGGATACCACCAGTTTGGCGCCGGAAGAGATACCCAGCACAAAGGGACCTGCAATGGGATTGGCAAAAAAGGTCTGGAGCAGGAAACCGGACACGGACAATGCCCCTCCCAGAATAACAACGGCCAGGATCCTGGGAAGCCGTATATCCCATACAATATGATAGGCGGTGCTATCCCCTGTTTGATCTGTCAGTATTTTCCCTATTTCCCCCGCCGACAGGTGGACGCTGCCCGAATTGATATTCCAGAAAAGCAATAGGATCAGCATGGCTGTCAGAAATGCAAAGGAAACCGCGTATCTTATATATGTCCTTTTTGTCATAGGGGCAACTCCTTATTTGTCAGCTTATTCCAGCCGGTATATGTAATTCATTTCCTGTGGTTTGGGTTCGTCCTCTGTAAGGATCCTGTGAATGTCCAGGATCATATCCCCCAGTCCCATGGTTTCCTGGAACAGGTTCTTCCCCGTACACCACACATTTCCCTCTTTAACCGCCTTAAAATCAGCCAGCAGGCTGCTTTTATCCAGAAGCTCATCCAGTGATCTCAGTTCCCCATCGATCGTGCTGTTGTAAATAAGACAGTCCGCATCCTTTACCGCCGCATAAAAGGCCTCCATCTGCATGTTCATGGTGGACAGGGCATTTTTATGTTCGTCCAGATCCTGCGGCACATAGGTTCCTCCTGCAAGGTCGATCATCCTGGCCACATAGTCCCCGGATTTTCTCACATTCACATATCCGTTGGAGCTGATATAGAAAAAAGCCACTGTCTTGCCGGTTTCCTCCTGATCCATCACCGGCTGCAGATGTTCCACCTGCTCTTTAAAACAGGACTCTGCCAGTTCCTCTCCGCCCAACATCACCCCGTACAGCTTTACCCACTCCATCCGCCCCAATGGGTGGTTCTCATAGCTGGAACGCTCCACAAACACGGGGATCCCCAGCTTTTCCAACTGCTCCTTTACCTCGGGCGAATGGTAGATCATAGTGGATTCAATGGCCAGGTCACATGAGCCTGACAGGATCCGTTCATAATCCGGCGCATTGTATTTGCCGGCAAAAAGCATCCTGCCCTCCTCCATCGCCTTCCTTGCCTCCCGGATATACCATCCTGAGGCATCTGTCCCGGACAGGGTGATCCGGTCCACGCTGTCCAGACTGCAAAATAGATCCATGGCTGAGGTGGCTGCCAAATAGATATTCTTTAAGGGCTGCCTGATCACTGTCACATCATCAGGAAGCCCTTCCCATGGCTCCCGGTCCTCCGGCACCACCAGGTAGCGCCTGTTGTCCTTAATGGTGATCATGGCATAGTTGTCATCATAATAATCCACTGAAAACTGGTCCGCATAGAGAAGTTCCATGGTGCGGCGGATTGTCTGTTCACTCCATTTTCCTGCGGACTTAGGCGTTGTGGACTGAGATGTCACGGCCTGGGGCGTTATGAACGGATCTCTTTTAGGAGAACAGCCCCAAAGGACGGAAAAAATCAGGGCAACCAGCGACAGTATTAAACAATATCTGTTTTTTTTCATCATTCAGCCCTTTTTAGTGTTGAAGAGTCAAAGATCAGTGTGTAGCTGATCTCATGGGGCCGGCTCATGGCAATGGTGTCTGCGATCACGGGGATTTTCCAGTCAAAGCCATTTACCGGGATCTCAAAGGCGGAATTGCCTTCCGTGTTGATCAGTTCAAATTTCTCTTCATCCACTTTCATATAATCATAATTGGAACTTCCCCAGATAATGGTTGCCAATGCCTTTCCATCTTCCACACGAAGCACTGTGGGAGACTCCACTGCGGCCCGCCCGGAACCTCCTTCCAGCTTCACTTCCACGGTGTATGACCCATCCTCCAGCTTCAGGCTCTCAACCGTTGTCATCTTACTGTCCGCAAATGCATCCAGCGGAAGGGATTGGGATCGGAACACCAGGACCCGGTCATACCATTTCTCTTTATTCTTACTGAAGGCGCTGCAGTCTATCTCCTGATCCAAGGCTGCCACAGGCACCGTAAATGTATGTACTCCGTCCTTTGTCTCCACATAAGGGACAAAATCCTGATCAGAAGCCTTTTGGGCTTCCTCCCCGGTACCCATATACAGCTTCAGGTACCCCGTGCCCCCCATGGTCATGACCGCGCTCATGGAGCCGTCCTTGACCGTAAGTTCGCATTCGGTGATGCGGAACATATTGGAGCTGGACTCCACCGCAACCGGATAGACGCCGTCTTTCAATTCATCGCCGTAGACCGGCTCGCTTTCATGATCCGCTTCCCTGTTTTCTTTGGCTTCTCCGGTTTCCATGGACTCTCCGGTTTCCATGGACTCTCCGGTTTCCATGGACTCTCCGGTTTCCATGGACTCTCCGTTCTCTTCCGATTCCTTTGCTGATCCCATGGTCCCTGGTGCCCCGGTCACCGCCCCACCGGAATCATCTGGGGAAGCTGTTCCCCCGCAGCCGGCAGCCATCAGGCTCATGGCAAATATAACTGCCGCTAATCGTGTCCTATATAAACTGGCCTTACGTAAATAGGTCTTACATAAACTGTCTTTATATAAACTCATATGTGTTCCACCTTTAAAAGGGCGATCAGCAAACTTCCCCGACCGCCCATTCTTCCTTTTGATTTACTTTGACAGACTTTCAACCGCAGCCTTGGCATGCTCCACAAAGAGCTGCTGTATGGCTTCCATCTCCCCAAGTCCGCGGACAAGGCATGTCACCTCATATCCGGCGTCCTCGAAGGTCTTTTTCCAGGATCCCTCTTCGTCCCCCGCCATATCATTGTTGGCATGATCACCTGCAACAATCATCAACGGCTCCAGCACTACCTTTTTGTAGCCGCCGGCCTGAACAGCTACCAGAACATCCTCAACCGTGGGAGAGGCCTCCACTGTTCCCACATAATAATTCTTATAGCCTGCATCTGTCAGCATGTCCTGCATCTTAGAGTAAACCTGATTGGATTCCGCCTCAGTGCCGTGACCCATAAAGCAAATGGCGGTCTCTCCGTCATCATACTCGGCTGTTGCCTCTGTGATAGCCTTGATCACAGCCTTAAAATCATCATCTGTGGTAAGCAGAGGCTCTCCCACTGCAACCTTCTCAAACGCATCCGAGTACTCCGCCACTTCATTCACAAGATCCGTATATTCCAATCCATTCATCAAATGGGTCGGCTGGATCACCAGGTTCTTAACTTTATTGTCAACCGCGCGATCCAATGCTTCCCCCACATTATCAATGGAGACCTGATCCCTGGATTTTACATGGTCAATGATGATCTGGCTGGTAAATCCTCTTCTCACGGAATAATCCGGGAACGCCTCCTCAATGGCATCCTCAATGGCTCCCACTGTAAGACGCCTGTTATCATTATAGCTGGTGCCAAAGCTGACCACCAGAAGTTCGTTCTCACCGATCTCGTCCTGATTTCTGGTATTGTCCAGGGACGCATCACCTGTGTCGTAGTTTTCCTCATCCTCTTCAGCTGTGTTTTCTTCTGCCATTGTTTCCTCTGCTGTTGTGGTTTCTGAATCAGTTTCCTTTACAGTTGTCTCCGCGGTCGTCTCCGGGGCTGCGCCAGCGGCAGCCGTCTCCTTCTGCCCGCCTGAACACCCGGCCATCACTGTGGTTGACAGGGCTGCTAACGCAAATAAAACTACCAGTTTTTTCATTTTCATCTTCCTTTTCCTCCTTTTTTTGTAACACAATATCGGTCTATAAAAGGTATAGGAATGTACTGAAGGATCCTCCCCAGTATCTGATGATATCTCAAACCGGCAGTTTTTCGCAAAAACAAGCAGCAGAAGTTTTCTTTGCGTGTATGTATCCGCCCAAAGTCTCCTGCCCTGCAAACTATATGTATCTCCAAAGCAAAAAAATCTGTCCATGTCTAAGAGTCAGAAATCCGCGGTTGAAACGTATGCACCGTTTAAAACATATGAATGGTTTAAACATAGGAACGCTCCGAAGCACCACAGACCGGCACAACCAATTACTCGTGATTTGGAAGTGTATTCCTGTACCAACAGCTGGCAGGTTTCCTGACTTGCAGATCAACACGCATAACCGCCTTCCCAATCCGCTTCGGATCAGTGACCGTACATGACGCAGGTCATGCGCTCCTTACTTACAGTGACGAGATCGTACAGGTTTTTCACCTGTTTCCCTATTATCCATTGTCTGCCAAAGCAGACACCGGCACCGGCTGTTCTTAACTCGATATGCTTTATCCTACCACTTAATGGCGAAAAATGCAATCCTTGTATCAGGATGCCGCTGAAAATCAGCCACAAAAAATGCTGCCCATTGGCATGAGCAGCATTTCCAAAACCTGATCTGGTCCCTAACCTGTTACGGCTATACTTCCTTTACAGCCGGAAGAATGACCTCCACCTCTGCATGGGGACGCGGGATCACGTGTACGGACACCAGTTCTCCCACTCTCTGGGCTGCCGCTGCACCGGCATCAGTGGCTGCCTTGACAGCGCCCACATCGCCTCTTACCATTACGGTTACCAGGCCGCCGCCCACAAACTCCTTGCCGATCAGCGTAACATTTGCTGCCTTTACCATTGCGTCAGCTGCTTCGATAGAACCTACCAGTCCCTTTGTTTCGATCATTCCTAATGCATCATACTTCATTTGATTGTCCTCCTGAAATTTCTATTATGTTTTTATTTTATTTAATGATCTTTACAGTGGAAGAAGAATCCAGCCCCAGGGCATTGGCTTCCTCCGTATCAATGTGGCATTCCAGACCGGACCGGCCGGTTACGCGCACAATGGTGTTTCTCAAAATGCCGCCGCGGATCCCGTCTATTTCCAGGCTTACATTCTGTCCGTCATGCACCCCAAACCGGGCAGCATCCTGGGGCAGCATATGGATATGCCGCTGCGCGGCCATCAGCCCTTCCTTTGTCTGGACAGAGCCCCTGGGACCTATTATGGTAATTCCCGGCGTTTTATCCAGGTCCCCGGACAGCCTGGCAGGAGCCTTGATCCCCAGTTTAAAGGAGTCCCCGGACAGGATCTCCACCTGTGTCCTTGGGCGCACCGGTCCCAGGATCCGGACCTTCTCAATAGCACCCTTGGGACCGCAAATCGTAACTGTCTCCTTGCACGCATATTGTCCCGGCTGGGACAAATCCTTCATCTTTGTCAGCTCATACCCTGCACCAAAGAGATCCGACAGATCTTCACGGGAAAGGTGTACATGACGGTTGGAGATGCCTACAGGGATCCTGTCGTCCTTCTCAGGGCACTGACCACCGGCCTGACCGCTATCCTGACCATTGGCCTGACTGCCCAAAGCATCCTCCTTTGCAGCTTTCATCAAAAGCCTGATTATTGCCTCATACTGATCCATGCTGTCTCCTTTTCCTTACGCATCCTGCTGGTTTTTCATGGTAGTGATCAGCTGGCGCACCAGGGCTGCCAATTTTTCATCTTCGCATGCAGGTGCTGCACCGGATGGGTCCGGGCTGCCCGTATGTTCCTCTGCATGATTCCTCGCTTCATAGGCTGCCACGATTGCCGCCGGACTCATATTCCCTCCGCAGCTTGAGCAGGCCAAAGACGCCTTGGGAGCGGAAACCGGAGCAGGCATTGAAACAGCCGCGCCCGGACGGAAGGTTTTGTCATCTTCCATCAGGGTTACGCAGTCTTTCAGGCCGTAAGCCACCTTCTTTATATTGATCAGCTGCATGGGACTTACATTCTCCGAAACAGAGCTTCCGCCGCAGGTTCCGCATCCCAGCGTAAATGCCACATTAAGGCCTGTGCTGATTCCTGTTCCGCCCTGGCTTCCGCCTGTATTCACCAGAATTCTGGATGCCGGCTTGGCTGCAAACTTAAGCACCATGCCGCGGTCCTGGGTATGTAAGCTCATGGTATGGCCAATGCCGTTTTGCAGCAGATCCATGCTCAGTTTGCAGGCTTCCTTCCAGTCCTTTACCGTGTAAAATGCCAGCACGGTGGTCAGCTTTTCATAGGACAGCGGGTATCCCTCCCCCACGCCGCCCTGTTCACCGATCAGGACTTTTGTGCCTTCCGGAATAGTGATCCCCGCTTTTTCGGCAATCATCCGGGGAGAGCGGCCCACAAATTTGGCGTTCATGCTGTGGCCGTTTTTAAACAGCAGGCTGCACACCTTTTCGGTCTCTTCCTTTGTCATAAAATATCCGCCCTGGGCTTTTAATTCAGCCACCACCTGGTCATGGTTGCATTCCTCGCAGATGATGGACTGCTCGGATGCACAGATAGTTCCATTGTCAAAAGTCTTGCTGGCCATGATGGTCCTGACCGCATGGCGCACATCAGCAGTCCTTTCAATGTAAGCCGGTGAGTTGCCGGCGCCCACACCAATGGCCGGCTTTCCTGCGCTGTAAGCCGCCTTTACCATGCCTGGTCCGCCGGTGGCAATGATGATGGATACTTCCTTGCAGTGCATAAGTTCATTGGTGGCACCCATGGTGGGCATGGAAATGCAGCTGATCACACCTTCAGGCGCTCCCGCCTCCTCAGCTGCCCGGCCCATTAGTTCTGCTGCCTTCAGGGTACATTTTGCAGCTGAAGGGTGGGGTGAGAACACAATGGCATTGCCAGCCTTTATGGCGATCATGGACTTGTAGATAACAGTGGAGGTGGGATTGGTGGATGGTACGATGCCCATGATCAGGCCAACCGGCTCCGCCACATCCATGGTTCCCTTATCCTTGTCCTCACATATGATCCCCACGGTATTCATCTCTTTTATATCATTATAAAGAAGGGTGGATGCCGCATGATTTTTATAGGTCTTATCAAGAACCTTTCCAAAACCGGTCTCCTCCACCGCCATCTGGGCCAGGCAGGCGGCATGTTCCTCCGCGGTTTTGACCATGTTCTGTAATATCCGGTCTATCTGTTCACTGGTATAACCAGCCATCTGTTTTGCTGCTGCTTCTCCACGGCGTGCCAAATCCCTGGCTTCCTGAATGGATTGCAGATCGTAATCAAAATTTTCCATGTAAGAATTCCCTCTCTTTGCTTATTTACTGCTCTGTCCTGTCATAAAATGCCTTAAACTCCGTCAGCAGCAAGGTCTTATTTGCCTTGGAAATTTCCCGGCCTCCAATGCCAAGCTCCGGGTACTCCCTTGCCAGTGCCCTAAGTTCTGTTACCTTCAGGCTGACAAGAGCCCGAACAGCTGTTTCCGCTCCTGATTCGGCGGCCAGACAGTCCAGTGCGTGGCGGTCCGGGGCGGTTGTGAAGATAATTGGGGGCGTTGGTTCCTCCCAATCCTGTACATTGTCCGCATATTCCCGGTCTTTTGCTGCATTTATGCAGCCTGCATCCTCTGCTCCGGCCGCATCCTCTGCTCCGGCCGCACCCTCTGCTCCGGCCGCACCCTCTGCTCCGGCCGCATCCTCTGTGCTTTCCGCATCCCCTTCAGCCCCAATGCCGCCCGTTGGCGGTTTCCCGGGCGGCGGCCCGCCGATCACTGTCTCCAATTCCTCGTGGGGCCGGGGAATCACATGGCTGGACAGAAGCAGTCCCGCTCCCAGGCGTTCCACTGCTGCCCCGGCCGCGTCCACAGCCGCCTTTACAGCCGCCACGTCCCCGGTTACGGACACATTCATGCGCCCGCCGCCCACTTTTATCGTTTCAAGGATACTGACGTCCGCTGCTTTTAACATGGCATCCGCCGCTTCTATGGCTGCCAGCAATCCTTTTGTTTCTATTAATCCAAGGGCCTGCATCTTCTACCTCCTATACCAGGTCTGCCCAGTTTGCCGGATAGGTGGCGTAGAATATCCTTGCCTTGTCCGGTGACCCCCAGACCACCTTAGAGCCGGACGGGACAAACAGCACATCCCCTGCATGGGCGCAGTACGTTGTTCCGTCAATGGTTACGGTCAGAGTGCCCTCAATCACATAGTCGATCTCCTCATAGGTCAGTTCCCACTGGAAGTCCGAGTGGTCGATCACCAGAAAACCGGCGCTGATATGGGATTCCTCCTTGCTTACCAATTCCTGGAAATAAACCTTTGCCTCCGGGTTTCCTGTGTCAAACACATCCATTTTTACTGAATCACCGCGCACGACCTTAAGGCCATTTGGGTGGCGCTGTGAATCGTAGGGATCAAGGATCCCGTCTAAAAGTCCCTTGTTTAACAATCCCTTATCCATCAGGGCCTTTAGCACCATATAGATCTGGCCGCTGTCTATGTCCCGGCTTATTGATGGGGCATTTCCCCCACCGCTTTCCTTTTTATATGAAAATGTAATTCCAAAGGAGTCAGCTGCATCCCTTGCGGAAGGTGTGATGATCGCGCCCTCACAGATACAGTACTCTGTCTTTCCTTCCTCCTTCAGGGTTTCCACGTCTTTTGCGCAAACCAGCTGTTTCATACCCTCACTTCCTCTCTGCAATTACCGCTGCCTTTTCAGGAGCGCATCTTATGCATGCTCCATATCAAAGGTGCAGTCCTCGTCTATAATTCCAACCACAACGGCGTCCACCGGAATCTCATCATCCTTAAGCATCCGGCGGGCAGAGGAACCTGTGGTAATCATGACCCTGTCTCCAATGCCTGCGCTGATGGTGTCTACCACAACCAGCTGTTCCCCGGCTCTGGCTCCTCCGATCACCTGGGCCAGCATCAGCTTGCATCCGTTGAGAGCCTCCGCCTTTCTGGTGGCCCATATGTTATCGATCAGTCTTGCAGTTACCACTCTTCCTTTCCCTCCTTCTCCTTTTTGCGTATCTCATCCAGGGCAGCCTCCACAGAAGCCGTGTCACCGAAGATTGCCAGCAGGATCATGTTCTGGGGGCAGTTGCCCCGTATATCCTCCACCGTTACTCCCACTGCCTTTTCCGCCACATCGGCCGCACAGACCATTTCAATCATCCTGCCCTGTATCAGGCCGATGGCATCCGGGTAGTCCATGGTTTTTGAAGCACCGGACCCCTTTCTGCGGCACAGTATGTCAATGGTGCCCTGGGTGGGCGATTTTATGATTCGGTATTCCATTGGTTCTTTCCTTTACTTTCTGCTCAGTTCTCCTTGGCAGACCGGGCTCAGCGTCCGTCATCCGCAGGCGCTCGCGCAATTTTTCGCAATTCCAAGGGGTGTTACAAACATGGGGTTTGCCGGCTTATAGGTGGGGATCCCGGTTTTCTTCTCTATGATCTCCTCGATTCCCGTGAGGCAGCAGGTTCCCCCCACCAAATAGATCCCGTCCACATCCCTGCCCTCAATATGGCGGCTGATGATGGCGGAGACCTTTTCAATCACTGGTTTTAATACCGGCAGCAGTTCCCTGTGGTTTTTCCTGTCCCGTTTGTAAGCATCCGCTTCCTCAAAGGACAATTGATACGCACCTGATATCACCAGCGAAAAATGAGTCCCGCCCGTGGGTTCATCCGCCACGTAAACCACCTTTCCATCCTTCAGCACTGAGATGCCTGTGGTGCCTCCTCCGATATCAACCACAGCGCCATTTCGTATATTCAGGACCGCATTGGCTGCAGTAGGCTCATCAGGCAGGGCTGTGATCTCAAAGCCCGCACCCTGGACCACATTTTTGATGGCGCCGGAATCCAGGGCATCCGTGCCCGGAGGAATGGCGGCCGCCGCATAGACCAGTTCAGTTCCCAGCTTTTTCTCCAGTTCTTCCTTCATTTCCCTTACAATACGGATCGCACCGATGTAGTCCACCACCATTCCGTCCCTGACCACATCCGCATAGCGGTAGGAACCGGCCACCGGGCGGAGATCTTCATCCAGGACCGATACCACCACGCAGGCAGTTCCCAGATCCACACCCGTATAGTATACGGCGGAGTGTCCTCTTACAGGTTTTTTGATCACGTTTTCAAACTCCCTGACCAGCCGGTCACAGGCTTCAAATGTTAATGCTTCTTTTGACATGTATTTCCTCCAAACGCCAGACAGATCATCTGGGACAGACGGTTGATCACAGGGTAAACAAGTTTCCTTTGGTGTTCGGGGATCTTTCCCGCCAGTTGGCGCAGGGTACACCGCAGGAGATGGAGGCGGACAATCTCACGCCCTCTGGGGGATTGGGCGTGAAATCCGGTGACTTCAAAGCAGTCTTCCAGCAGACAGTCCCAGTTGTCCGGCGTGATACCCGCACAGCCTATACATTCCGGACCTTGGGCCGGGCGCTCCTTTAAAAGTCCTGCCACCCGCCGCTCCAGTGTGAATATCTCCTGGGCGGTAAGTACATTGATCTCCAGCAGGTCGGAACCTGTCTGCAAAAGCAGCGCCTGAACAGTTCGGATGAAGGCGGCAGTGTCCGAAGAAATTTTGCAGTCCGCCCCAGATAACCTGATGTCCTCTTTCCTCCCCGGCCCGGCTTCCCCCGGATCCGGCGGGCTGGAATCACAAATCCTGATTTGGCGGTCAATGAGAAATTGCCTTCCCCCTGGGGTCAGCCGTTCCTGCGGCATGATCACATAGGAGGTAAAGGGCACGGATTTATAGGCCAGGCGCAGGTCATCCTCTGTTATGAATTTCATCCCAGGCCCCCTTTGCAAAGCCTCCCATATATGTCTTCCAATTCTTTCAGTTCAGGTTTTCTCGGATTGGTCGCCGTACAGTTGTCCTGAAGTGCCTTTCCTGCCATATCTTCCACCCACTGTCCAAATTCTTCACGCTTTACTCCCAATTCCGTGACCTGCTCCGGAATGCCGATGCGCTTCATCAGATTCCGTATCTGCCGTATAAGACAGTGGACCGTGGCCTTCTCTGTACCGGCGGAGATCCCCAGCATATTGGCTATCTGGGCATAACGCAAAAGCGCCTCTGTCTCACCGGTCTCCTCAAGCCCTGCATTGTATGCGATCACGTGCGGCAGCAGGATGGCGTTGCTTCTCCCATGAGGGATATGGAAACGCGCTCCCAAAGCATGAGCCAGACTGTGGCAGATTCCCAGGGAAGCGCCGTTAAATGCAACTCCCGCCAGGCAGGAAGCATTGTGCATGTGCTCTCTGGCCTCCATGTTGCCTCCATCCGCCACTGCCTGTTCCAGATATTTCCAAACCATGCGGACCGCTTTTTCCGCGCAGGCGTCCGTAAAGTCCCCGGACCTGGTGGAAACATAGGCCTCCAGTGCATGGGTCAATACATCCATCCCCGTATCCGCTGTGATCTGCGGCGGCACGGTGGCTGTAAGCTCAGGATCCAGAAAAGCCGCATCCGGCACCATGGCAGGATCCCTCAGGGGATATTTGGCCTGTGCCTGGGGATCGGATATCACCGCAAAGGATGTGACCTCGCTTCCGGTCCCGCTGGTAGTGGGAACTGCCGCCAGGTACGGACGCTTTTCCTGCTTCATGGCCGCATAAAGATGGCACACGGCCTTGGCCGTATCAATGGCCGAACCGCCGCCTAAAGCGATCACGGTATCCGGTTCAAACGCTCCCATTTCCTCAATTCCCTGTGTCACCACCTGGATGGTGGGATCCGGCACAACCTTTGAAAAGATCCGGCTGTCAGCCCCTGTCTCTTTTAACAATCCTGCTATCTCCGCTGCTTTTCCTGATTTCTCCATAAATGGATCGCATATAATATATGCCTTTTTGATTTCCAGGCCGCTCAGCCGGGAAAGACATGCTTTTCCCATATAGATCTTTGTGTTCATTATAAATTCTTCCATGTTCTGTCCCTCCTTTCCGTCAATCATTCTATAACATTGGCTCTTTCATTCCGCTTTCTCTTTTATTCCGGCTGCCTCAAGACAGCCTTTCACTTCCCTTCCCAGTGCTTTCAGACCTGTCTGGTCCAATATGCTGGTCCTTAGAAAGGGGTTCCTGATTCCGGCCCTGGCAAGCTGCTTAAAACAGGCCTCCATCCGTCTGCCATCCGAAGCCGTCAGGTCGCATTTTGTGACAACGCCCAGGACCGTACAGGGAAACACCCTGGCAAATCCCGGCGGATAAATCTCTCTTTTTCCCGTGGAATCCGCCAGCATCAGCACACAGCAGGCGTCCTGGGCCGCTGCTATGAGGTGATGGCGCATCCAGGGACTTTCCAAATAGGCACCCGGCGCCTCGATGACCGCGCCCCTGTACACCAGGGTGGGAGTACGCCTGTTCCAGCTGTCCGGGTTTTCCCCCCGGGCAGCGCCCGGGAACCAATCCTGTTGGTCCAGCCATCTTCCCAGGGAGCTTTTCCCGCTCCGCCCGGCTCCGATTATCATGATCCGCTTATTCCTCACGTCCTTGTGATCTCCGCTACATTAAATCCCAGAAGCCCTGACAATGTACTGTTTACCGCTCTCAGGGCCGTATCCACGCTTTCCACATCCCCGGCAACCACCACGGATCCGGTGAACCGGTCCAGGAACCCGATCTGCACATTGGATGCTTTGGCCGCAATATCCGCCGCTATGATGGCTGTTTCAAAAGGACTTAAGGTCAAAATGCCAATGGCTCCCAGGGCATCAATGCCAAGGCACTCATAAACTTCCGGCACCGGCGAGGCGATCACATGTGCAATGGTCACCTGTTTGCCCGGCACCGATTCCTCAATCACTCTTCTGACATCCCTGTTATCTGCAAGGCACATCCCTGTCAGCTCCTTTCCCAACTGTTTGCGGCATCCGGTCCGCCGCTGATCAGTGGCTGGTCAGTACTGCCGTTCAATGCCGCACCACCTTGACAGGGAAATCGTATTCCCTGATCCATCCCTCGATCCGGTCCAGCTCTTCCCCGCTGAGGCTGGGGTCGCCCTCGATGGTGTATGGCTTATCAAGCTGTTTATATTTATTCACGCCCATCTTGTGATAGGGCAGCAGGTCGATCCCTTTAAAATTCTTGCTGCCCCGGTAGGGAAGGAGGAATTGGATGATCTGGTCGATCTCCTCCCTGCTGTCATTGATCCCTTTTAACATTGGCATCCGGACTTTTACATTGTGCCTGTGGCGCAGCAGTTCATTTAAGTTAAACAGGATCAGCTCATTGCTGATGCCTGTGAGTTCATTGTGGCGGACCGGGTCCATATGCTTCATGTCATAAAGAAACAGGTCCACATACCCGGCGATCTGCAGCAGCTTTTCTGTCTTAACATGGCCGCAGGTTTCAATGGCTGTGTTGATGCCCTCCTCCTTGCAGGCCATAAGCAGGCTTTTGGCCGCCTCGGGCTGGGAAGTGCATTCCCCGCCGCTTAGGGTCACACCGCCGCCGGACGTCTCATAAAAGGCGGAGTCCTCCTCCACCAGCTTTAACAGCTGGGAAATGGTCTTTGTCTCTCCTGTTATCTCAAGTGCCGACTGGGGACAGCTGTCCTTGCATTTGCGGCATCCGATACAGTCAATATCCCTCCGGATCATATGCGTTCCGGTCTCTTTTGACAATACGTGGATACCCACCGGGCAGACATTGACACAGGCGCCGCAGTCCGTACAGGAATTCCTCTTAAACATGACCTGGATTTTCCTGTCCAGCCCCTCAGGGTTTGAACACCATTTGCAGCGCAGAGGACAGCCTTTAAAAAATACAATGGTACGGATTCCGGGGCCGTCATACATGTTGTACTTCTGCACATTAAAGATCAGGGCTTTCCGTTCTATCTCTCCCGTATTTGTCTGTTCCATCTTCCTATCTCCATTCATGGCATCAAACGCCTTAAAAATGTGTAAGCATGGTTCTGCTTATGATCTCATCCTGTACATCCTTGCACAGCTCCACAAAAAAAGCGCTGTAGCCGGCCACCCGGACGATCAGGTCACGGTACTGTTCCGGATGCTTCTGTGCCTCGATCAGGGTGTTGTTGTCCAGGTAGTTAAACTGCATCTCGCCGTTGCCCAGCATGCAGGCCGTGCGCAGCAGGGTAACCAGGCTCTCCTCACCCTCCGGGGTGTCTAAAAGTCCTGCCATGATCTTAAAGTTATGTACCATTCCAATATTCATACTGTCATTGGACATTTTGGACACGGACTTGATAATGGCTGTCGGTCCCTTGTAGTCGGCGCCCTGGCTGGGGCTGATCCCATCGCTGAGCGGCAGCCAGGCATGGCGGCCGTTGGCGGAGGCTCCTGTCATCTGGCCAAAGGGGGTATTATTGGAAATGGACAGGGTTCCGTGGCTCAGAACAGAATAAAGGGTCTTGTATTTCCGGTGCTCGTGCTCGGTAAAGGTCACCAGATCAGCTGCGATCAGGTCGGCGTAATCATCATCATTGCCGTACTTGGGAGCGTTCAGGCAGTCTGTGCGGATCTGCTCATAGCCTTTAAAGTCCGCCTTTAATGCTTCATTCATCTGTTCCAGCGTGTATTTCTTATCATCAAATACCAGCTTTTTAATGGCTGCCATGGAATCCGCATAGGTGGCCAGGCCGGACCAAACCACGCCCGGTCCAAAGTTGTACATGGCTCCTCCTGCTGAGACATCCTTTGCTTTTTCCATACACCCCTCGTACATGATGGACATGAGAGGCTTTGGCGCAAGCTCCCTGTGGACGCGCTGGGAGATCACCGTGGCCACATCCGTCCACTTGGTGATGTACCTGATCTCTTCCTTAACCGCTGCCTCAAATTCTTCATAGGTCTTAAAGCCGCTTAGATCCCCCATGTCCGGGCAGACCTGCTTGCCGTACCACAGAGGCGTGCCGTGGTTTAACACCAGCTCAATACAGATCGGCCACTGGGTATAAGCAGTGGAGGTCCACTGGTACAGACGTCCCGACTTCTGCGGCTCCACGCAGCCCATAAGGCAGTAATCCCTTGCATCCTCAATGGATACGCCCTTGGCCAGCATCATTTTAATATGGGCATCGTCAAAATGGCAGGCTGGAAAGCCCATGCCGGAACGTACCACGTCCACGATCTTTTTCAGATACTTTTTCGGGGACTTATTGTGGATACGGCAGGCCAGAGACGGCTGATAGATCTTCACATGGCGCACCGCGTCCATGAGCAGGTAGGTCAGTTCATTGGTGGCATCCCTTCCTTCCCTGGTCACTCCGCCCACACACATGTTGACAAAGGGCTGGTAACCCGCAAAGAACTTGGAGCCGCCTTCGCTGGTGATCCACATCATCTCAGACATCTTGATCAGCATACAGCCCGCCAGTTCAAAGGCCTGGAAATCGTTCAGGCGTCCGCTGTCAATATCCCCCTTATAATAGGGATACATATACTGGTCCACACGGCCGATGGACATACCGGTCTGGTTCTCCTCCACCACCAAAAGGGACTCAATGGTCCATACTGCCTGTATCGCCTCCCAGAAGGTCTCCGGCTTATGAGCGGGAACACGGGCATTGACCCTGGATATTTCCAGCAGTTCAGCTTTTCTCTTGGGATCTGACTCCTTTTGGGCCAGTTCCTTTGCGTATTCGGACATCCTTCTGGCATAGATCATCACGCCCTCTGTGGTGTCCATAATGGATTTATAAAAATAGATCTTTTCAATATCATCAGGGTTCTGGTAATCCAGCTCTGCCAGATGATCCATGGCCTCCTTCTGGATATCCAGCATTCCCTTTTTCATCAGGATCACATCATAGCCGGGATTGGAGTCACCGCCTCCGTTTAATGCGTGGTAGGAACAGTCGGAAACAAAGGACTCACCGGAAAGTTCCCAAACACCGGCTTCGCGGTACTGGTCCTCGCAGTACTCATCCACGGATTTCCCTTTCCAGAACGGAAACAGTTCCTCCCTCATGATCTTCTTGTCTTCCTCTGATATGTAGAATGGATCCTGTGGTCTGGAACCAATCGTGTCGATCTCGTCCTCCATCCATCTCCAGGCAATATCCGGTGAAAATGCTCCTGCCCTGGGCGCGCCGCAGGGTGCGCCTACAATCAGCTCATGGTCCTGGATAACCAGGGGAGCCGTCTCGCAGCAATAGCGGAAACATTTGGCCCGAAGCATGATTTTAGGCATTCCCGGGTTTTCACCGGCAATCTTTGTAATGGCTCTTGCCCGGTGTGTTGTGATGGTTGGTTTATGGGTAAGGTAATTATCCTTCAGTGCCTGGAGGCGGGCCGTCATACCGTCCGGTATGGAGGTTCCCTCTGTAACGATCCGGTCAGCCGCAGCCCCCTGTGAAGCCTTGCCTGTCTGGTCAGCCCCTACTTTTGTAATCTCGTCAGAAACAGCTTCAAACATCTTCATCAGTGAAGCTTTTTCTTCCGGAGACATGGTCTTTGCGGCTTCCGCCAATTTATTTGAAAATTCACGAATATCCAATCTATTCCCCTCGCTTTCAGCTTATTTATATTCCAGCTGCTCCAATATGGTTTTCAGCAGTCCTGCTACATCCACAGCTTCCTTATTATCTTTTCCTGCTTCCTTACTATCTTTTTCCGGTTCCTCTATCTTTTCCCTTTTCATGCCTTCCCATTGATCCAATGGATCCAGGTCCCGGATCCCCCTCACGCCCCAGGCTGCACTTCTTATGTACACCAGGTTCATGGGAGATACGTTGTCGGAAGTGATTCCCAAACCGGCAGTGAGTCCTCCAAGAGTCATGGAAGGAAACAGGTTGGTGGTTGCACCCATGGCTCCAAAGGATGCCGGCGTGTTGATCAGGACCCTTCCCACAGGTTTTTTTAGCATGAACTGGCGGATCACATCCTCGTCCCTGGAATGAATGACCAGGGTATGGCCGCTGCTCTCATTGACCAGCAGCTCCATGCATTTTTCGCATGCGTGCATCCAGTCATTTTCTATGTAAAACACCAGCACCGGGCATAACAGCGCCCTGGCATATGGATTAAACTCAGTGATGTATTTCTGCTGGGATACCAAGACCCTGGTGCCCTCAGGCACGGTGAATCCCGCCTTTTCGGCCAGCCATAGGGCAGGCTTGCCCATGTACTCCGGATCCCTGCCGCCATTTTCCCGGCACAGCAGGCCCATCAGCTGTTCTTCCTCTGTCCGGTTCATAAAGTATGCACCTAAGGTCAGCATTTCCCGTCTCGCATCCTCTGCAATCTGGTGGTCGGCCACCACATACTGTTCCGCTGCCGCCGATGTCCCGCAGTCAAAACTGCGGCTTTCAATAATATCCTTCACAGCCTGCCTCACATCGGCTGTCCGCTCAATAAACACAGGACTGGGACCGATCCCTCCGCAGATAAACGGCTTTTTGCTCTCCCGGGATGCATTTAGCAGCCCGGGAATCCCTGTATTGATCACAAGGGATGTAAACGGATGGCAGAGCAGCTGGGCTGTTCCTTCCTTTGTCACCGTATTCAGACAGGAAATAGTTCCCTCAGGAAGCCCTGCTTCCTTTGCAGCCTCAGCCAGTATTTCCACTGTTTTTTGCACTGTTTTTTCCGCCCTGGGATGGGGGGCGAACACCACCGCATTGCCGGATTTTACAGCGATCGCTGCCAGGAACAGCGTTGTGGATACCGGACTTGTGGCCGGAACCAGGGCGGCGACCACTCCAATGGGGACACCAATCTTTGCAGTCTTTCTGTCCGGATCCTCCTCCAGCAGCCCCACACAGCGCATACCGGCAAGTTTTTCCTGTATCCGGCTTAAGATAAGACGGTTTTTCCTGTATTTATCCCGTTGGTTTCCGTAACCTGTTTCCTCAGCGGACTTAAGGGCCAATTCGTTCAGACAGCCTTTTATCCCATCCAGAATGGCCGTCACCCCAAAATCCAGTTTTTCCTGGTCAAAAAGCGCCAGGGCCTTTCTTGCCTCCCCTGCGTGTTCCATCAGGATTCTGGCTTCCTGTACGGAAAGCAGGTCCTTGTCAACGAATTTCATGACGCACACCCTTTCCCGGGCAAAAGGCTTTCCAGTGAGTAGCGGGCGATGATCTTTTCCAGGTGCGGGTGGGGTCTTGGGATCACTACCGAGCTGTATACCTCTGCTCCCATGGCCTCCACAGCCTTAACCCCCGCCTCCACAGCTGTCCTGCAGGCGCCCACATCTCCCCGCACCAGGACGGATATGTATCCTGAGGCCACGTTCTCATAGCCGATCAATTCCACATCCGCCGCCTTGCACATGGCGTCCGCTGCTTCCAGGACAAATACCAGGCCAAATGTTTCGATCAGTCCAATGGCTTCATATCGTTCCATATATTCGATTCCTCTCTCCATGTTTTAAGCTCTCTTTTGTCAGGCGTCAATGTCATGGACGGATACAATATCCCCCACTTCACGGATGGGCCTTGGCATCACATTCTTGGCTGTCAGCTTTCCGATGGCGGCGGCTGCCGCTGCTCCTGCCTCCACCGAGGAACGGACCGCTGCCACATCCCCCTTCACCATAATGGTGACAAGGGTGGAGCCCACATTTTCATAGGAGATCAGTTCCACATCCGCTGCCTTTAACATCTTGTCAGCCGCCTCCAGAGCGGGCACCAGCCCCACTGTCTCCACCAGTCCCAGGGCTTCTTCACCATAATATCTCATATGTTTTCCTCCCGTCAGCTGCACTGACGGTATTTCTTCGGCACATATTTTTCAACCGTTGCTTTTCCGTCTTCGTTTATGATATAGCGCAGGGAAAGTTCCCCTGCCTCATCCAGCTTGTAGCTCTCCAAGTTTAAAAGGCCGTTGGCTTCCAGGGACATGACGTGATCCAGGTAACGTTCCTTTGTAAACTGCCGTTCCCCGCCGTACTGGGGTTTCAGGGCTTCCATGATTTCTTTTATGTCAGCGCTCTTAACACTGTACAAATAATTCAGCACTGCTGTTCTTGCCGGTAATAGCATTTTCCTACTCTCCCTTCTTAAGCAGATCCAGTGGATTCATAGTTACCAGGATGGCTCCGAACACGATGACAACGGATCCGATCACAATGGTGGATGTGAGCTGCTGGCCCAGGAACATGACGCAGAAGAGCACGCCCCAAAAGGCGTATGTTACATTTAAGGACATGCCAATGGCACAGCCCACAGTGGAATTGCTCTTGTACCAGCATACAAAGGATACGGCTGCGCTTAAACCGGAAAGCGCCAGCCAGATCAGCGGAAGTCCTGCTGCAAAGGTTCCTCCCAAAAGGGCCATTCCACCCACCAGCGGAACGATCACGACCAGGTCCACAATGCCGGAGATCAGTTCCCTTAAGTTAACCGCCACATCCGTATCGATCATAGCGCCGCCGTAGCTGGAAAGCATTCCCTCCAGTCCCCAGCTGATCGCAGCGATCAGTGCGCAGATGATGCCCAGGGTGAAGTTGGGGCTGCCCTCAGGCTTTACCCAGTTGATCACAATGGCGCCGGCCACGCAGATCATCATACCTGCAATGACACGCTTGGTAGGCTTTTGTTTTAAGAAGATCCACGCAAAGATCGCTCCAAACAAGCTGCATGTGGCGGAAATGGGGATGGCGTATGCCCCTGCCATGGCCAGGCCCACCAGGTAAGCTCCGTTGGCAATGGGTCCTCCCAGCAGGGATCCAAGCACGATCATCTTGCCGGGAAATGTATGTAAGCTTCGTCCAAGCTCACTGAGCCTGCCGCATCTTGCGTTGTAAAGGGTCAGCCAGATGCCTGCGAACAGGTCATTGAGTCCTGAACACACATAGGGAGCTGCCAGGACACCGGCCGCGCCCATAAGAGGCTCATAATATCCAGCCACCAGTACCAGGGTGGTGTAGATCCCGTAGGTCAGGCCGGATATCAGCCCTGTGGTTATTCCCGTCACTCGGAATTTTTTGTTCACCTGTTTCATTTTGTCATCAGCCGTCATAGGGGCTGCCGCCCCATAATTTACTGCTGCACTGTCTCCGTTCATATATGGAATCTCCTTTGGTCGCTATTCTGATGTTCTGTTCTGTGATGTTCTATTCTGAGGTCCTGGTTCCCGGAAGAATGGTTTCCACTTCCCCGTGGGGCCGTGGTATCACATGTACGCTTACCAGTTCTCCCACTCTTCCGGCCGCAGCTGCTCCCGCGTCTGTGGCAGCCTTCACAGCGCCAACATCTCCCCGCACCATCACAGTGACCAGGCCTCCGCCGATCATTTCTTTGCCAAGCAGTGTAACATTGGCGGCTTTTACCATGGCGTCCGCCGCCTCAATGGATCCCACCAATCCTTTTGTCTCAATCATTCCCAATGCATCATATTTCATGGTCTGTTGCTCCTTTTCTTGCGCCCGCTTTTGCGTGTCAAAATGCACAAAAGCCGGTTATCATATTTTGTTTTAATGATTTTGTGTTCGGCCTTCACAAATTAGAAAACATCCCAAATCAGCAATATTACCAACTTTTTAAATACGCGTCATGTTTTTCTATGCATTTAGTATAGACCCTGCCCTTTAGTGGAATGTCAACCGTTTTTTTGAGATTTTTTTAACTATTTGCTGCTTTTTAATTTTGCAAAGAATTGGGTATTCTCGGAAAGCATTGAAATATAAGGGTTTTATGGAAGATTATTCCATCAAAACCGGCAAAAAAAGAAGCAGGTGACCAGGCACCTGCACGTCAGAATCCGACCATTCTCGTCTCTTTATTTTCATTCGGAAGGGGAAATCTCTGTATTCTCCCCCCGTATGTCCTGCATAAATCTTTCCCCTAAGGGGAAGCTTTTTGTCCTCAGTCACAGGGACCGCTGACAATGGGTACGATCACCTCTGTCACAAACTCCTCCGGATTCCTGGTGGTCCAGTAATCCACCACATAGCGCTCATAAGATTCCGGGCCGCATTTGTATCCCCTGGCAGCTGTCCAGTCCCGTATCTTCCCATAGGCATCCTCAATCTGTTCCAATGCGCCTAAATGGTAAACCGTGGCCGCCATGTTCCCGCCGAACACAGTCTGGTTCGTTCCCTCCATACATGGACGGATGGGCCTTTGCATGATCCTGGCGGACGTGCTGGTCCCATTCATCTTGTCCGTCCAGGAAGGGAACCGAAGGATCACCTCACCTGCGATCTCGTTGTTCACGCTCTCCAGATAGTTCACCCAGTCAATATTGATAATAGATTCCATGTAGTGGTAGGAAAACGGCTGGTCCATGTAACAATAATTAGCCGTGCTTATGTATTTCACCCCTACCTCCTGCACCTTGCTCCTGGAAACCAGCTGAGCTTCCTGGATCAGCTCATACCAGTCCTTGACCGCCACATAACTGTTGTGGATCTCCTGTTCCTGGATCCTCAGCTCATCGATCTTACTGATAAAATTCTGTTTGACAAAATAGTATGTGTTCCCCTCCACCAGGTCCTGCATTTCCTCCAGCTTAAATCCCATCTGCTTGTAATACTTCACAATGGGAACGGTCAAAAGGGTCTCCCTGTTATAATACCTGTACCCGTTCTCCTTACATATTACGTCCGGCGCAATAATTCCGATCTGGTCATAAAAGCGAAGGGCCTTTTTTGAAATGTTGCATATTTTGCTGACTTCCCCGATTGAATAAAGTTTTTCTTTTTGCATCTTCCCCGATCAAACCCCCTGTCAGTTTTTTAACATAATACTAGTATAAACCTTCCTGTTAGGTGGAATGTCAATATCCATTCCCGGATACCTCCGATTCCGGAAAATAAGGCAAAAAAGAACGGCCAGGCCCAAAAAAGGGGCCTTTCCCTTCTCTTTTTACCTGGTCGTTCCTGTTTCCTTCCCTTGTTACATTCCTGTAAAGGGGAAGGTTTTTATCCGGATCTTGGGGTCACCGGCACGATCACTTCTGTCACAAATTCACTGGAACTGCGGGTAGTCCAATAATCGATTACGTAGCGCTCAAAGCATCCCTGGTCACAGGCATATCCTCTCATATCCGCCCATTTTAAGATCTTCTCATAGACTTGTCCCATATCCTCATAACCGCCCACATGATAAGCGCACGCCGCCATCCGGCCGCCCCACATGATCTGAGCCGGATCCTCCGGATCCGCCCATACCGCCTTCTGCATGATCCTTGCCCTGGTACAGGTTCCTGACATCTTATGGGCGGCGGAAGAAAAATTCAGGATGACCGGTCCTGTTATCTTCTGTCCCGCCGCTTCCAGATAATTGGTCCAGCTGATATTGATAATGGATTCCATATACTGGTAATTAAAATCCTGATCCATATAGCAATAGGATGCGGGATCTATAAAACGCACGGAAACGTCCTGGATTTTGTGACGGATGACCAGTTCCGCTTCCTTTATCAGCTCATACCAGTCTTTGACCGCCGCCAGGCTGCCCTGGATCTCCCTTTCCATGTCCTTAAGTCCACTGATCTTGGAGTGGAAATTCTGCTGCAGGAACTGGTATGTATTTCCGCCCAGCATCTCCTGCATTTCCTCCAGCTTAAACCCCATCTGTTTATAATATTTCATCACGGGAACCAGAAGCAGGGTCTTCCTGCTGTAATAGCGGTAACCATTTTCCTCACTGATATGGTCAGGGGAAAGAAGGCCGATCTTATCATAGTAGCGCAAAGCCTTGGCGGAAATATTGCAAATCCCGGCCACCTCTCCTATGGTGTATAATTCCTTCTCCTTCAAGAAACCACCCATCCCTTCCCTGTGTTTAGAGTCCCTGTCACTTCATAAAAGGCCAGTATTTCTTGAGTAATATAAAGGTGATGAACGGAGGTATCCCATGCCTGACAACCGCTGCCAGCAGATTGACCTTTATCAGGACCGAGGACAGTATCAGAACGCCAAACAAAACTAGGATCAGATAAAATGTCAGACGTTTTCTTCCTATCATCAGCCAATAATAGAGGATCCCCGCCGCAATACAGGTCACCATGGAAAAATAATCCTTAAGCAGCGCACACCCAAGAATATTGATCGCAGCCACTGTGACCATTAAATAACACCAGAACTTGATTTCTTTTCCAAATTGAACATTTCCGTATTCCATAACAACCTCACTTGTATTTAATAGGGCTTACCTTCAGCGCACAAGGCATCTGAAGGGTGTGTACCCTTGCACACTGAGGGTATTATAGCACAATGGGGATGAATTAGCTATAGGAATGATCGGACCTTTACATATCATCCCATCCCCGCTCCAGCACATAAGCAAAATACTTCTCCCTGATCCGTTTCCGTTCCCGGACCTTGATGGGGATTCTGTCACCGTTTTCCATTGTGAAATCCGTATCCGCGCGGGTAATATAATCCATGTTTACAATATAACTTTGATTACACTTTAAAAACCTTGGCTGGGTCAGTTCTGCCTGGACCTCATCCAGCTTTTTGCGAATAGTATGCTCCACCCCCTTGGCGCATACAATCCTCAGATTCATCCTCCGGCTTTCAATATACATGATATCGTCATAGGAAATCCGTCTGCTGGAACTCCCATTTACCATCAGAAGGCTCTTTTTGTTCTTTGGATATCGGTATTCCATAAAACGGTTCAGGACATTTTCCACTTTATCCCGCACAATGGGCTTGAGCAGGTAACCATCTGCCCATACATCATAGCTTTCTATGGCGTAATCCGGACTGGAGGACATAAATATCACAGCAACATTCCTGTCATGTTTGCGCAGCCTGCGTATGATCTCCATTCCGCTTAACCTCTGCAGATAAATATCCATAAAAATAAGGTCATATCCCGGATACTGATCCTCGCTTTCATATTGTTCGATCAGGTCTTCCCCCTGCTCAAAATATGCAATCTGTAAAGGTTCTCCCCGTTTTTTCATCTTTTGTACCAATATTCCTCCGACCTGCTCTCTCTCTGATTTCTCATCATCACAAATTGCAATCAACATAAGTATTCCCCTCCTCCAATAAATGTCCTGGAATCAGCAAGTCTGAAATCCATATATTACCAAATATAACATGATCATAGATGAAGCCGGGCTTTTCCGTAAGCCCTCCGGGACAAACAGATGCAAAACGGGACAATTGGTCATTGAAAATCTTGCATCTCCCCATGTTCTGTGCTTAAATAAATATACTATGACAATTTGTAAGGGGGATTTTTGTGAAAATAGCAATTTGTGACGATGATGAGTCCATACGAGTCCAGCTTCGTCAGTTTATCCAGCAATATGCCGTTGATAACGCTCTTGATTACACAATTCTGGAATTTAGTCAGTCCACGCTGCTTTTAGACGCTGCACGTCAGGACCCTGATATCCGAATCATGTTTTTAGATATCTACATGTCACCTCTTTCCGGCATGGATCTGGCTGAAACAATCCGTGCAGAAGGAAATGGCTGTGCCATTATTTTCGTCACCATCAGCAGGGACCATTATTCCAGAAGCTATGAGGTGGATGCGGAACATTATCTGGTAAAACCAGTTACATATGAACAGGTTGAAAAAGCGCTCAAACGGTGCGAACGGCTGCTGATATCTGCTGCCAGATGCGCCTTTTTCTTTTCCAACGGACATGAAATAAAAGTGCCTTTGAGAAACATACGGTTTGTTGAAGTATTCCGAAACCAGACCATCATTCACGCGTCCGCTGACATTGTTCTGCGCTGTCCACTGGCGAATGTTATGGGGCAGCTTTCAGACTCCCGTTTTCTGAGGACACACCGCAGTTTTATTTTAAATATGGATTTTATCGCCTCAAAGGATGGAAATGACATCCTGTTAATAACCGGTGAGAAAATCCCGTTAAGCCGCACCCGGGAAAAAATTTTCGATAAAGAATATGGACAGTACCTGACTGCATCCATGGCAGGTGATGAAGTTTGAAACAGAGAAGTAGAGGGAAACCAATAAAAAAGAGTATCGCAAACAAGCCATTCACAATCACTCGTCTTGCGGATGGTAAAAGTTAACATTTAAGTGTGGGTTAAGAGTTCACAG
>Ga0129308_1000131_pt1 | contig 128978 bp, 136 predicted proteins | sample L827metagenome_FD_94440 | JGI IMG/M metagenome (GOLD analysis project Ga0129308, IMG submission 94440) | Ring-tailed lemur group fecal microbial communities from Wisconsin, USA - L827 metagenome | ecosystem: Host-associated > Mammals > Digestive system > Large intestine > Fecal | place: USA...
CCTGCTCATTTTTTGCACACTAATCGACAGGGCTTAGGTGGATGTTTTTCTTTTTTGTGAAATATGATAAAAAGATAGTTTTTCATTATCATTTTTCACTTGACATCACACCGCTGGACTTAATTCTTTTGTTCAATATTTAATCCTCTCGGTTGTACCGGGGTTGAGAAGACGATTTGGGTTTGGGTCTTTCCAAATTTCTGGAGTCTTCCGATAAAGGTTTCCAATTCAATTGTACTCGGAAATGCAACTTTCATCAACATGGAATAGGTGCCAGTGACACAATTGCATTCAATAACATTTGGAATTTTCTCAATAAAAGGGTAAAAAATTTTTTTCTGTGTCGGCTGTAATTCCAGGTTGACAAAGGCTGTAATATGATAACCAAGCTTGATTGGATTGATTTTCGCGCTGTATCCGGTGATAATACCTTCTTTTTCCAGTTTTTCAATGCGGGCCGATACGGCGGGCGTAGTGAGAAAAACCTCCTTTGCCAGCTCTTTCAGAGAGATGCGGGCATTTTGCTGTAACAGCATGATCAGCTTTGCATCGATCTGGTCCATAAATGAATCTCCTTTTTCATTTGTAAAATGGATGTGGTTACTTAATAAGTATACGTGAATATATCAAAAAACGCAATAAACTCTTGAATATGACTTTAGAAAATAAAGTCTTTCTTTGTTGGACTTAAAAAATAAAAGTTGAAATCGAGGTAATCTGCTTTATTTTCACTTCTTCTGAAAAGCTGTTTACTTTCACTATTTTTGGGTGTATGTTGATGGCATAAAGAGGAATATTTGAATGACGGGGAGGAAAAATTCAATGAAAAAGATGCGGACGGAAGCGGATTCTATTGGCCAAATGGAGGTTCCGGCGACGGCGTATTATGGGGTTCAGGCACTGCGTGCACGGCAGAATTTTCCGATTACCTATCGGCCGCTGCATCCGGAATTTATTAAAAGTATGGCAAAATTGAAAAAAGCTTCAGCAATAACAAATCGGGATGCCGGACAACTTCCGGAAGATATTTCGGAAGCCATTATTCGAGCCTGTGATGAGGTTATTGAAGGCCATTTTAAAAAAGAATTTATTGTGGATGCCATTCAGGGAGGAGCAGGGACCTCGGCCAATATGAATGCCAATGAAGTTATTGCCAATCGGGCCATTGAACTGTTGGGCGGAAAAAAGGGTGACTATACAATCGTTCATCCAAATGATCATGTCAATATGGCCCAGTCGACGAATGACGTTATTCCAAGCGCCGGTAAGCTGACAACCCTTGTTTTAATGGGAGAAATGCTTGTTCAGCTTCAGCGGCTGTATGACAGTCTGCTGGATAAGTCGAGAGAGTTTGACCCTATTTTAAAAATGGGCAGAACCCAGCTTCAGGATGCGGTGCCGATGCGGCTCGGTCAGTCCTTTCATGCCTATGCCTCTGTGCTGAAGCGGGATATTCAGAGGATTGAAGCGACAAAACAATTTATGCGTATTCTGAATATGGGAGGAACAGCTATCGGTTCATGTATTAATGTCAGTCCGGTTTATCTTGAAAATATATGTGGTAATATCAGCAAGGTCACCGGAGAAAATTTCGTGATGGCTGACGACCTGTTTGATGCGACCCAGAATCTGGACGGCTTTGTCAGTGTATCGGCGGCCCTTAAAACCTGTGCAGTCAATCTGTCGAAGATGTGTAATGATCTGCGTTTGATGAGCAGCGGGCCAAAGACCGGATTTGAAGAAATTAATCTTCCGGCCCGGCAGAACGGGTCATCAATCATGCCGGGAAAAATCAATCCGGTGATTCCGGAAGTGGTATCCCAGGTGGCCTTTAATATTATTGGAAATGATTTTACGATTACCATGGCGGCAGAGGGCGGACAGCTTGAATTGAATGCCTTTGAACCAGTGGTTTTCTATAATCTTTTTGAATCTATTGAGACTCTTGGCCGCGCGGCCGGGACTTTAAATGATAATTGTATCGAAGGAATTACGGCGAATCCTAAGCACTGCGCCGAACTGGTGGATGCCAGCGTGGGTATATCCACCGCCCTTTGTCCGGCCATTGGTTATGCGGCAGCGGCCAGTATCGCAAAAGAATCTTTAAGAACAGGAACGTCAGTGAAAGAACTCGTTCTGCAAAAAGGATTACTCTCGGAAAAAGAGGTCGAAGTACTATTGGAGCCTTTTGCAATGACCGGAAAGCCGCTGTGAATGACAATCCCGATGGACTGCTTTCCAGAACTTTTATTCGGTGTGGCCGATGTAAAAAGGCCTGCCCGGCACAGGAGATCAGCTGCGGCGTGTTGGATAAGGCATACAAAAAAGCGGAAATGCATACACTGTAAAAACAGATATTTCCGGGGGTTCCCTTGAAAGATTATATTGAAGAGCGGGCGATTGAGATTGCAACTTACATTATAGAACATAATGCGACGGTCAGGCAGACGGCCAGACAGTTTGGAATCAGTAAATCGACAGTACATAAGGATGTCACAGAACGGCTTTTGATTATTAATCCGGTTTTGGCCAGACAGGCCAGATCTGTGCTTGATGTCAATAAGTCTGAACGGCATATCCGCGGAGGTATGGCGACGCGGGAAAAATACCGACATATCCGGGATGAAAAGTGTTTGTGAAAAATGTGGAAATCATATGGAGTTTTCACAGGAAAGTGTGTTATAATATAAGCAGGTTTACATTTGATTAAATCAATAATTGGGGGCAGTAATTATGGTAAAAGAAAGAGTGCTTGTAAAGAATCCCATTGGTGTTCATTTAAGACCTGCGGGCGACATCGCGGAAGCAGCGATTAAGTATAAAAAGTGCGAGGTTTATCTTTCATCCGGCGGTCGTACGGTAAACGGAAAGAGTTTATTAAGTATTCTCAGTCTTGGGATTAAGCAGAATACGGAATTTGAAATTATATGTGACGGTGAAGATGAAGAGGCAGCATTGAAATCAATTCTGGCTGCTTTAGGACCGGATTTATAGAAATTCATTTAAACCAAGAAGTACAGGATGAAGTGATTCCAAAAAGTTGGACTTTTATTGCGTAACAGATTTTGATGTCTGTTACGCATTTTTTTAATACTTGATCTTTATCAGCCTTATTTTTATTTTGGGATTTTGTTTATAATTTGTTTTAGAACCATAAAAAAATCGATATTTTCTAATATCGATTTTCTTATGAGTTTATTATTTGTAGCTATATATGAATATATAGGGGAAGGCGAGGGGGCCTGGCAGTTGGCAATCTGCCAGGCAGATGTTATGAAAAAATCAAATCACTTTATAGTAATGATTAATTACTATGGTTTTATTATAGTAATAAAATGTGTCCAAAATTTGTCCTTTAAATTAAAGAATTCTAAAGTTTCAAATTTATAAATTTATAGTTTGTTTATTTTTTTAAGTATTTATAAACAAGTATCATGGCATAGAGCAGACATGGAACGGCGATAGTAAGCAGTATGGATGCCTTGAATAATGTAAAGGCCAGAGGGGAATCCATTAAAGCAAAGATCAGTGTCGACAAATAAAGTCCGGCCAGAAGAATAATGCCAATGATAGCTAATATACGTTTCATAAAGTGTTTGCTCCTTTTCCTGAATTTTCCGATATAAATATCATAGAGCTTTTTTGTGGTCTTGTAAAGAAAAAGCACATGGAAATGAAAAAACCGGAATAGATATGTTAAAAAATGCAGGTTTCAAGATTATTTGTGCCTGGAAAGGATGACTATTTTCATGGAAGATCAGAAAATAGAAAATCTTTTAAATCTGGCCCTTTCTGCGACACCGGAAGAAAGGGAAAAGTCAGATATTTTGAGTGTGGGGTATTCAGAGGAAGCAAAAACCTGGGACTTGATTGTAAAGTATACAGGCAGTTTAGAGAAATATGCCAGCGAGATTATTCAAATTGTCGAGTTGTATAATGAGTACGCGATCATAACTGTGCCGGAAAATCTGGTAGAAGCCGTATCAGACTGGCCGGAAGTCGAATATATTGAAAAACCAAAACGGTTGTACTTCCAGGTGACCCAGGGGAAGCGGGCCTCCTGCATTTCACTGGTGCAGGTACCGCCGTTGGGACTGACAGGCCGAGGCGTTCTGGTTGCCGTTATTGATTCAGGTATTGATTACAGACATCAGGAATTTCTAAATCCGGATGGAACATCTAGAATTTTATATTTGTGGGATCAAATGGCGGCCGGACCGCCGCCGGAAGGGTACAAGATTGGAAGAGAATTTACGCGGGAGGATCTAAATCAGTCATTGGCTGAAGGCGGTGCGGCTGTCACTGTGGATACGACGGGACATGGAACGGCAGTGGCCGCGATCGCCGCAGGCAATTCGGGAGTAGCTTATGACAGTGAGCTCATTGTCGTTCGATTGGGTCAGCCCAGGACGGAATCTTTTCCGAGAACGACAGAACTTATGCAGGCCATTAACTATGTGATTGAGAAGGCGGTGGAAATTGGCCGGCCAGTAGCTATAAACTTAAGTTTTGGCAATACCTATGGTTCACATGCGGGAAACAGTCTGGTGGAGACTTATCTGGATGATATGTCCAATTATTGGAAAAGCGTTCTGGTCATAGGCACGGGGAATGAAGGAAATGCGGCGGGGCATACAGAAGAAATCCTTCAAATGGGAAGAGATACGGAAGTGCCTTTTCTTATTCAGGACTATGAAACTTCTTTAAATATTCAAATCTGGAAATCTTATGTGGATGATATTTTATTGGAATTAATCAGTCCGGAGGGGCAGCGAGTCGGATATTTTCAGTCGGTCCTGGGACCTCAGCGATTTACCCTGGGTCAGACTGAAATTTTAATTTATTATGGGGAGCCGAGTCCTTTCAGTTTGTATCAGGAAATTTTTGTTGACTTTATTCCCAGACAGACTTATCTGGACAGCGGCCAATGGCGTTTTCGTTTGGTACCAGAGCGCATTGCCGACGGACGGGTCAATTTCTGGATGCCTACTCATACCGTATTAAATAGCGGGACACGATTTCTTTACCCATCACCCGAGCACACTTTGACCATTCCTTCAACAGCACTGAGGGCTGTTTCAGTAGGAGCTTACGACAGCATAAGGAATACCTATGCGGATTTTTCCGGGCGTGGAAATAATATTAACGGCATCGGAAAGCCAGATTTAGCAGCACCCGGCGTCGGAATCCGGACAGCTGCTCCCGATAACCAGTATGTCAACGTGGATGGTACATCTTTTGCTGCGCCCTTTGTGACAGGAAGCAGTGCCCTTCTCATGCAGTACGGTATTGTGGATGGCAACGATCCCTTTTTATATGGAGAAAAAGTCAAAGCTTATCTGCGCTATGGAGCCCAGCCGCTGCCTGGAATTACCGAATATCCCAATCCGCTGATTGGGTGGGGGACGTTGTGCGTGAGAGAGAGCCTGCCAGTGTGATTCTAAATATAAAATAATCATTTTATCTTTGAATTTTCGTTGCGATAGGATGAAAACTGATTTATAATACAGGTGAAGAGGGAGACAGATGAAGATGGAGAATTATTCTGACATATTGAGAAAAATTCAGGGAATATCTAAGCAGTATCAGAATGGAAGAAAAAAAGATTTCTTTGACAATGTAGTAGATAATATTTTTCTGAAGGAATTAGGATATAGAACTAAAGATTTATATTATAATAGAGAAGAGTGTACTGTTGATATGAATGGATTGTCTATCCGAAGTACAACAGAGGATAATTGGGAGCGGGAACTTTGGAGGTTTGTGGATTATTTAAGTACAGGCGAAGGAAAAACAGACAATAAGTATGAATGGGGAATATTTATTCATCCTTGGGGAATGTGTTTGCTGAATGAAAAAGTTGAAGGCAATTCAGAAAATTATTTCACAGTTCCTAATAAGGTATTGGAGATTATTTATGGGTTAAATACTGACCAGAAATATTTTAAATACTTTTCGAGGGAGAATACCATAGGTAAAGATAAAAACGCATATTTTTATAAGGATATTATTAGTTATAAGAATACAAAATATAAAGGAACAGAAAAAAGTTGGGTTGCATATAGGACCACATTAAAAAGGTTTTTTAATTATTATGTTGAAAATAGAGGAAATTATAATTGTTATGCAAAGAATGTCTATGATAACATTGACTTTTCCTTTTTTTGTGATTTTATAAGAAATGGAACGAAAGCAAAGTCGATTCAAACTGTTAAAAATGAATTTTTCCATGTAAAGGAGATGATATGTGATAAAACTTCAAATGGGCAATTTGATAGAAGTGCAGAGGATTTATCTTTGAACTTTCCGAAATTCATAGTAAAAAGTGACTTTTTGGAGATACAAAATATAGACAATTTTATAAATTCTGCAAAAATAAAAAATGTATTAGCTTTTGGAGAGAAAAAACGGAATGCGTTAAGAAACAAAGCAATATTATTGTTTCTTTTTGCATATGGATTGGAGAGACGAAAATTATGCTCATTAGAATGGGACAAAAATGTTTTGACAAGCGATGCATTATTGGAGATGGAAGGGAAAAAATATCCAATGCCGACATATCTGAAAGAGGTCTTAGAAAAACTTAAGGAAAATGCAAATGGTTGTGGGCTAGTATTTGAAAATAATGGAAAGCCGCTTAATGAGGGGACATTTAATACAATTCTTTCAGGATTCAGGGAGGGAGGGGATGATTTATATTACCAGCTATCACCGGCGAATATTCGTAGAGGTCTTGCAAAATATTTGTTATGGAATGGATACCCCCTTGAGAAAATTTTTTATCTAATGGATATTGATGGAAAGAAACTTGAAAGTTATATTACAGCTGATGAAATTACGAAGGCCGTATGGAACAATAGTAATAAATTGAATTGTTCTATGGTGCAACATCCGTTAGAGGAATTTTTTGAAGAATTAAGATGATGAGTAGAGGTGAAGTCAGGTGTTGCAAGAGAGTAGTCGTATAGAATTTAAGGCTACATTAAATGATAAATTGGAGAAAGAGATAGTTGCATTTTTGAATAATCGAGAGGGTGGTGTACTCTATATAGGGATTGATGATGATGGGCATCCAATAGAAAATACGGATATGGATTCTGTACAATTAAAAATTGCTGATAGAATTAAGAATAATATTTTGCCATCAACACTTGGGTTGTTTGATATTGCTGTAGAAGATATAGAGAACATATCGGTTATAAAGATTATTGTGTCTAGTGGTCTTGAAAAACCGTATTATATTAAAAGTAAAGGAATGTCACCAAATGGGTGTTATATGAGGGTGGGAACTTCAACACAGCCGATGTCGACTGCATTAATAGACGAACTATATGCAAGAAGAATACATACAACATTGCGTAATATTCCGGCACCTAGGCAGGATCTTACTTTTGCCCAACTTAAAATATATTATCAGGAGCGAGGCTTAGAGCTAAACAAGAAATTTGCCAATAGCCTTGAAATGCTTACCCCGGAAGGTAAATACAATTATATTGCATATTTGTTGGCGGATGAAAACGGAGTCTCCATAAAGGTTGCAAAATATGCAGGGATTGATAAAGTGGATTTAATTGAGAATGAAGAATATGGGTATTGCTCATTAATTAAGGCAACTAATCAGGTCCTGGAAAAAATGAAAATTGAAAATGTTACTAAGGCAAAGGTGACCAGTGCAAATCGAATTGAAAAGAATTTGATAGAGGCTGTTCCTTTGAGAGAAGCTTTGATTAATGCTATTGTACACAATGACTTTTCGCGGGAAATTCCGCCAGTATTTGAAATTTTTAGTGACAGGATGGAATTCACCTCGTATGGTGGTTTGATTCCAGGACAAAGCAAAGAGGATTTTTTTAGTTGTAGCAGTATGCCCAGAAATAGGGAATTGATGAGGGTATTTAAAGACGTAGGATTGGTTGAACAATTGGGTTCTGGAATGAGCCGTATTTTGCGGTTCTATGATAAAGATATTTTTGAAATAGCAGATCATTTTATAAAAGTTATTTTCCCATTTTCTTCGCAAAATGAGAAAATGAATATCGCCACTGGCGATAATAATGGCGATAAAAGTGGCGATGAAAATAAAATTCTTATACTGTTGGAAAAAGAGCCTGCTGCTACAGCAAAGGAAATGAGTGAGCAGACAGGATTCAGTACCAGAAAGATTAGTCGTATTATTAGAAGTCTACGGGAAAGAGAACAAATTGTACGCGTCGGTTCTGCAAGAAAGGGTTATTGGAAAATAAATAAGTAAATATAGAATGAATTAGCTGAATTGATTGGAATGCTGTAAGGTAGTAAAGCGTGTGCTTTGCTACCTTACAGCATTTTATACGTAAAAAAAATCTTTCAACTTGCCGGCTGTATCGAAACCACATGCACTGTCTCATCCTCAACCCGGAATTTGATTTCCATTCCTGCAAAACGAAGTCCATAAATTCTTTCTGGGTTATCCTGGTAGGATGGTCTGGGATCCTGGGCCAGCAGGGCCAGAAGAGCTTCGCGTTTGGCTTCAGGAACCTGATTCAGAAGTTCCGGCGGACATTCGATATCGAGGGCATAGTTTTTAAGCGGACCAGCAAAACCTTCAGAAGCTTCCGGGTGGCTGTCCACGTAAGGGAGATAGGGCTTGATATCAAAGATTGGTGTGCCGTCCATTAAATCTGCACCGGAAATGTGAAGTACCGGGCCGTGTTCGGAATGGATTTCGACTTTATCCAGACGAACCGGAGAAAGGCCGATAGGATTTGGACGAAAAGGTGAACGGGTGGCAAAAACACCCATGCGGGTATTACCGCCGAGACGGGGCGGGCGTACCGTAGGCGACCAGTGATTTCGGATACTTTCCGAAAATCCCCAGATAAGCCATATATGGGAATAATCTTCCAGACCGCGAAAGGCATCCGGATTGCGATATTCCGGTTCGAAGATGATCTCTGCTTTTAGGGAATCGACCAGCCCACTTTGACGGGGAATGCCGAATTTGTCAGGAAAATCACAGTGAATATGGGCAATAGGTTTCATGATGTATGTGGATTGCATAAAGGATACCTCCGGGGATGGCACCGCAGCAGGATGTGCGGAGCAAATTATATACTTTAATAAGTATACTTTACATAGAAGAGAATTTCAAAACAAAAATGGAGTTTAATTGATGTATACAAAAAGCTGCCCGAAAAGATGTATCAACTTTTCGGGCAGCTTTGTATTTAAGCATCTTTTTCAATTTCTAACAGTCTTTGAACGGCTTTTTGCATATCCGGATGTTTCCTGTATTCTTCGATAATATTTTTCTCTTGAGTTGTTAAGTTAAAAACAGCCTTTTTTTGAGATTTATATCCAAATATTTCAAGAATGTTATCAATATGATAAATGCAGCAAAGGCGCATCAGTGTATCCGCATCGGGCTGAGTATGTCCGCTTTCCCATCCGTAGATTGTTTTAACTGCAACCGGCTGAGTTTCCGACAATAATTCAGATACCTGCGGTATGGTGAGATTATTCTTTTTTCTATAGAATTTCAGTCGCTCAGCGATCAGCGGATTCTTCATAGACATTCTCCTTTTGAACCTCATTTTAGCTATCGTTATAAAAGTATGTCAATGAATCCTAAAATATTCTTGTATAAAAAGAAGAATGGTGTAAATAAAAAAGCAAATTCTTTTTAAAAAAGCAAATCAATTTTCTTGTTCGATATCCAGTAGCTTTTGAATGGCCTCCTGCATATTTGGATGTTTTCGATATTCTTCCACAAGATGTTTTTCCTGGGCGCTTAATTTAAACATTGTTTTTTTGGCTGTTTTATTGGTTGTTTTATACTCGAAACATTCTAAAATATTATCAATCTCGTAAATACAGCAAAGGCGCATCAGTGTATCTATGTCAGGCTGACTACGGCCGCTTTCCCATCCATAAATTGTTTTGTCGGCAACGGGATAAGTCTCTGACAATATTGCAGATACTTGTTTTATAGTCAGATTATTCTGTTCTCGATAGAATTTTAACCGTTCACCGATCAATGGATTCTTCATAGGCGGCCTCCTTATGAACCACATTGTAGCCAGCCTGTCAGCGGCGTGTCAACAAATCTAAAAATCTTCCTTTAAATTAAGAAAAATTGATGAATTGAAAGAATATAATTCTTAAAATTAAAGAAAATTATTTTACGTAAAATTTACAAAGTCCGTCTTAATGATTTTACATTCAGCGTTTAACATTCCAATCGTAAACAACATTTTTAAGCTAAGGAGATTGAAGAGATGAAAAAAAGTTTATTAATGACAGTATCCGCACTGATGATTGGTACACTTATGTTGACAGGCTGCGGTACAGAAAAAAAGGAAACGACAGCGCAGACAGCAGCAGAGACCGTAGAAGCCGGTGAATCCGAAGAAACAACAAAAGCCGCTGAATCAGGAACAAGCGATGTAAAAGGTGCATCCGGAGAAATAACCATTGTTTCCAGAGAAGATGGATCCGGTACACGGGGAGCTTTTATTGAATTGCTCGGTATTGAAGAAAAAGATGCCAATGGCGAAAAAATGGACATGACAACAGAGGATGCAAAGATCACAAACAGTACCTCTGTAATGATGACAACCGTCGAAGGTGATGTGAATGCTATTGGCTATATTTCACTTGGTTCTTTAAATGAAGCTGTTACGGCGGTTAAAGTCGATGGCGTGGAAGCTACTGCTGAAAATGTGGCTGCAGGTACATATAAGGTTCAGCGTCCATTTAATATTGCAACAAATGGTACCCCTAGTGAGGCAGCTCAGGATTTCATTAATTTCATTATGAGCAAAGAAGGCCAGCAGGTCGTTGTAGACAACGGATATATTGCGGTTGGTGACCAGCCGGAGTATGAAGCAGGAAATGTGGAAGGAAAAATTGTTGTTGCCGGTTCTTCTTCTGTAACCCCGGTCATGGAAAAATTAAAAGAAGCTTATGCGGCTGTAAATCCAAATGTTGAAATCGAAGTTCAGCAGAGCGATTCTACAACAGGTATGCAGTCGGCGATTGACGGCCTTTGTGATATTGGTATGGCTTCCCGTGAATTAAAAGACAGTGAAACAGAAGCAGGTCTTACCTCGACAGTGATTGCCCAGGACGGTATTGCCATCATCGTAAATAATGGCAGCGGCATTAAAGAATTGACAAGTGAACAGATTAAATCCATCTACACAGGTGAAATCACAACTTGGGAGGATATAAAATAATCCGATATGAAGCTGAATAAAGAAAATGGAATGAAAATGGTTTTCTTTTTGGCTGCTCTGACCTCTGTACTGGCGGTGGCCCTCATCTGCATTTTCCTTTTTGCAGGAGGGCTGCCAGCTATGGCAAAGATAGGATTTGGAGAATTTATTTTTGGCCGGAAATGGAAACCGGGAAATAACATATTCGGTATTTTTCCGATGATCATGGGAAGCATCTGTGTGACCGGAGTATCGTTGGCTATAGGCGTACCGATTGGTTTATTTACATCAGTTTTTATGGCGTCTTATTGTCCGAAAAAGATTTACCGTGTTTGTCAGGCAGCCATCAATCTGATGGCGGGAATTCCATCGATTGTCTATGGTTTCTTTGGACTTGTATTAATTGTACCCCTGATGAATACGTTGACAGGGAAGGATGGAAGTACCATGCTGACGGCCTCCATTGTATTGGCGATCATGATTCTTCCGACAATCATTGCCCAGGCGGAAACATCACTTCGAAGTGTGCCGGAAAGTTATTATGAAGGTTCGCTGGCTTTAGGGGCGACGAAAGAAAGAAGTTTGTTTTTTGTAGTGCTTCCGGCGGCAAAATCAGGTGTTATCGCAGGTATTGTTCTGGGTATTGGCCGTGCCATTGGTGAGACGATGGCCGTCGTCATGGTTGCCGGAAATCAGACAAGAATGCCGGCCGGATTATTTAAAGGACTGCGAACAATGACAGCAAATATCGTACTGGAAATGGGATATGCGGCGGACCTTCACAGAGAGGCACTGATTGCCACCGGTGTTGTGCTTTTTGTCTTTATTCTTATAATTAATCTGGCTGTATCCATGCTGAACAGGAGGACTTTCCATGAATAATAAAAGTGATACACATAGCGGCCGGGCTTCATCGGCCATCTTGAAAATATTAGTCATGGTATGTGCCATACTTACTTTTGCAGTACTCATTTTCCTTATTGCCTTTATTTTAGTCAAAGGTATTGGTTATCTGAAACCGAGTCTTTTTGCATGGAAGTATACTTCAGAAAATGTTTCTCTTGTTCCCGCAGCGGTAAATACGGTGATCATGACGATGCTGACACTGTTGATTGCTGTTCCTATTGGTGTATTTGCGGCGGTTTTTCTTGTAGAGTATTCCAGTAAAGAGAGCAAAATTGTTCAGGTCATTCGTATGACAGCAGAGACCTTGTCCGGCATTCCATCCATTGTTTATGGACTTTTCGGATTAATGTTTTTTGCAACCACACTGGGCTGGGGACTTTGTATTTTATCCGGTTCATTTACAATGGTGATCATGATTCTGCCATTGATCATGCGGACGACAGAAGAAGCGCTCAAATCCGTACCGGATGCCTACAGAGAAGCCAGTTTTGGATTGGGAGCAGGCAAGCTTCGGACAATTTTTAAAATTGTGCTTCCTGCGGCAGTTCCTGGAATTTTGGCCGGAGTTATCCTTGCCACAGGACGTATTGTCGGAGAAACGGCGGCACTCATATTTACAGCAGGTACGGTGGCTCAGATTCCGTCCAGCCTTTTTGGCTCCGGACGTACCCTGGCACTTCATATGTACGCATTGTCCAATGAAGGACTTCATGTGAATGAAGCCTATGCGACGGCGGTCGTACTGTTGGTGCTTGTATTATTGATTAATGGTCTGTCAAATCTGATAGCCGGTAAATTTGCGAAAGCATGAGGATGGATATGGTTAATATGAACGATAAAATGACAATTAAAGACATGAATCTGCATTATGGTGAGTTCCATGCTTTAAAAGATGTGAATTTAAATATAGGGGCCCGGGAGATTACGGCTTTTATCGGGCCGAGCGGCTGCGGCAAGTCAACCCTTTTGAAATCCCTTAACCGGATGAATGATCTGATTCCGGGATGTAAGATTGATGGAGATATTCGCCTGGATGGGGAAGATATTTACGGTGATATGGATGTCAACCTGCTGCGTAAACGCGTAGGCATGGTGTTTCAGAAACCAAACCCGTTTCCTATGAGTATTTACGATAACATTGCCTATGGACCAAGAACCCATGGTATTCACTCAAAGGCAAAACTGGATGAAATTGTGGAGACATCGCTTCGAAATGCGGCTATCTGGGATGAAGTAAAGGACCGGCTGAAAAAAAGTGCTCTCGGTATGTCCGGCGGGCAGCAGCAGAGGCTTTGTATTGCAAGAGCATTGGCTGTGCAGCCGGAGGTACTTTTAATGGATGAGCCGACGTCGGCGCTGGACCCAATTTCAACTTCCAAAATTGAAGACCTTGCAGTGGAGCTGAAGAAAGATTATACTATCATCATGGTGACCCATAATATGCAGCAGGCCGCCCGTATTTCAGATAAGACAGCATTTTTCCTTTTGGGACAAGTGATTGAGTACAATGATACGGAAACATTATTCTCCATTCCAAAGGATAAGCGGACAGAGGATTATATTACGGGGAGGTTTGGTTGATATGAGAAACCGTTTTGACGCTCAGTTGGAGCAGCTTCATCAGAAGCTTATTGAGATGGGAAATCTGTGCGAGCAGGTCATTTCAATGACATATAAGGTTTTGATGGATGAGGATCATGAGGCTGCCAGAGAAATCATTGAAAAAGACAGCCTGATTGACTTAAAGGAAAGAGATATTGAAAGCCTGTGTTTAAAACTTCTGCTTCAGCAGCAGCCGGTGGCCTCGGATCTACGAAAGGTTTCTGCTGCATTGAAAATGATTACAGACATGGAACGCATCGGCGATCAGGCGGCAGATATTGCAGAAATTATTTTAACTTCGAATATTAAAGCGCCGGGGCTGGATATACCAATCGGCCGGATGGCGGAAGCCACAATGCGGATGGTAACAGACAGTGTTAACGCCTATGTGTGGCAGGATTTGGATACGGCCCGAAAGGTTATTGAATATGATGACGTCGTGGATGACCTCTTCCTTGAAGTGAAGGATCTGCTTATACGGCAGATTGACTCAAATCCAATAATCCATGAACATGTAATGGATATTTTGCTGATTGCCAAATACTATGAACGTATTGGAGATCATGCGACCAATATTTCGGAGTGGGTGGAATTTTCCATTACCGGAAAACACAGAGGGGACGAGAATTTATGATTTATTGTCTGGAAGACGAGAGAAACATTCGGGAACTCATCGTGTATACATTGGAGTCCAGTGGCTTTCATGCCGCTGGTTTTTCCAATGGTACAGATCTTTTTACTGCGATTGCTGATGAAAAACCGGATTTAATATTATTGGACATTATGCTGCCAAAGGAAAATGGTTTATCCATTTTAAAAAAATTGAAAAGTTCCATGGTGACGAAGGACATTCCGGTCATCATGGTGACGGCGAAGGGGTCTGAGTTTGATAAAGTGACAGGCCTTGATATGGGAGCGGACGATTATATTGCGAAGCCATTTGGAATGATGGAATTTATTGCCAGAGTTCGTGCCGTACTGCGGCGGAGTGGTTCAAAGGGAGGAGCCTCGGAGCTTGTTTACAAAGATTTGCGTATTCGTTCGGAAAGACATCAGGTTTTTGCAAATGACGAAGAAATTGCATTGACATTAAAAGAATATGAATTGTTGAAATACTTAATTGAAAATCAGGACATTGTTTTGACGCGAAACCAGATTTTAGGTCGGGTATGGGGATATGACTTTGATGGTGAAACGCGGACAGTGGATGTACATATACGAACGCTTCGTCAGAAACTTGGCGATTATGGAAAATATATTGAGACTGTGCGCGGTGTAGGCTATCGTATCGGAGGCTGAAAATGAAAAGGAAAATTATTCGTAGTACCGTGGCTATCGTTGCGACCGCGGTCATTTTAACCTTTCTGGCAGTGACATTTCTCATGTATACCCATTCGGTGGAACTTTTGAAAAAGGGTACGGAAAATGAAGCTGAAACGCTGAAAGCGGCGATTGATGCCGAGGGTATAGATTTTTTGAAAAATGAGAAACTATTTCAGGACAGCCGACGGATTACCATTGTTGACCGGGATGGTGATGTGCTGTATGATTCAGTCGCAGATGCGGATTCGTTGGACAACCATAAGACGCGTCCGGAGATTGCTCAGGCTCTTTACCAGTCTGCAGGAGCTTCACTGAGAGATTCAGATACTCTCGATGAGAAAGTTTACTACTATGCAATAACTTTAGATGATGGGAATATTCTCCGGGTCAGCAGTTCCATGGATAGTATTTATCAACTTATGTTTTCTATGGCGCCTTTTATGGCTTTGCTTGTCGCGGCGATTATTGGGATTTCCGTTGTTATCATATGTATCGAAACAGAACGGATGGTTCGGCCGATTAATGAGATTAATTTGGATAAACCGCTGGAAGAGCCAATGTATGAGGAATTTAAGCCCCTGCTTACCCGAATGGATCACCAGAATGAGCGGATTCGGATTCAACTGGAAGAATTAAAACAGGCCGAGGGCATTCGACGGGAATTTTCTGCCAATGTTTCCCATGAACTGAAAACTCCGTTAATGGCAATCTCTGGTTATGCGGAGATTATCAGCCGAAATATGGTTAAAAAAGAAGATATTCCCGAATTTGCCGACCGTATTTATAAAGAAGCTACCCGGATGACCACTCTGATTGAAGACATCATTAAACTGTCCCGATTGGACGAACAGTCGGATATGATGCCTTTTGAAGCGGTGGATTTGAACCGGGTAACAGAGGAAGTTGTGGACAGCCTCCAGGCTGTGGCACGGCAGCGGAAGATTACCATAACTGTAGATGGGGATGTGCCAACGATCGATGGCGTTCGCCAGATCATTTATGAAATGATTTATAACCTTTGTGACAATGCAGTGAAGTATAATAGGGACGGCGGCTCTGTTCACATACTTATGGAACCGTCACCGAAGGAAGGATACTCTGTTCGATGGTCCGTGTGGGATACGGGAATCGGCGTGCCGGAAGAAGAACAGGAGCGCATCTTCGAGCGCTTTTACCGGGTGGATAAAAGCCATTCCAGAGAAACCGGAGGCACCGGTCTGGGCCTTGCCATTGTTAAACACGGTGCAAACCTTCATCAGGCCCTCCTGACCGTGGACAGCAAACTTGGGGAAGGAACCTGTATAGCGATCGAGTTTAAAGCGGCGGAGTAAATCTCTGAAAATCGACGTATCTAAAAAGAAACAGGCCGGCGGGAATAGTTAGCTTTGACTTTTGCATAAGATACAGGTATAATCGACCGTATATATACGGAGACGGGAGGAATCTGCAGTTGACAGATTTATTGGTGGCATGGTTTATTAAGGATAAAGAGAATATTAACGATACAAAGGTCCGGCAGTCTTATGGAAGATTGTCGGGCCTTGTTGGAATCTGCTGTAATGTTATTTTATTTGCACTGAAATTGTTTGCCGGACTGGCGACAGGGGCTGTGTCAATTATGGCAGATGCGTTTAATAATCTGTCCGATGCGGCATCGTCGGTGGTAACTTTGATCGGATTTTATATGGCGGGAAAACCGGCGGACCCGGGGCATCCTTACGGACACGGCCGTATTGAATATCTTTCCGGACTTTTTATTGCTGTAGCCATTTTGCTGACAGGTGTGGAGTTAATGAAGTCTTCTGTGGAAAAGATCCTTCACCCGGAAGCTCCGGATTTCAGTGTGATGTCCATTGCCATTTTGGGAGTTTCTATTTTATTAAAAATGTGGATGTCCAGATTTAATTTTAAGTTGGGAGACCGGATTCAGTCGGAGGCGATGAAGGCGACGGCCACAGACAGTCTGAGTGACTGTATCTCCACATCGGCCGTACTGATTGGCGTATTCATTGCTATGGCTACGGGAAAGAATCTGGATGGATGGATTGGCGCTTTGGTGGCATTGTTTGTATGCTTTGCCGGTTTCAGTGCGGCGAAGGATACGATTCAGCCTCTGCTTGGGCAGGCACCGGACCCGGAACTGGTGAAGAAAATCAAAGAACGGGTGCTGAAAGAAGAAAAGATTCTTGGTGTTCATGATTTGATCGTTCATGATTATGGACCGGGAAGACGGATGATTTCGCTCCATGCTGAGGTATCTTATAAAGAAGATATTTTGGAAGCTCATGATCTGATTGATAACATTGAAAGAGATTTGATGAAAGAATTCCAGTGCGATGCCACGATTCATATGGACCCAGTGATAACCGATGATGAAGAAATGAATAAGGTTAAGAAAATGGTAGAGGATATGGTGGCGGATGAAAATACCGATTGGAAGATTCATGATTTCCGGATGGTTCGGGGAAGTTCCCATACGAATCTGATTTTTGATTTAGTAGTGACACCGGAGGAGCTTTGTAAAAAGCAGGAGATTGAGCGATGGCTGAAAGAAAAAATCCACGATGCCGATGCAAGTCTCTATGCGGTGGTCACCGTAGAACAGAGTTTTTTATAATCAACAGGTTTTATGAATAACCGCATCCCTGTTTTTGGAACAGATAGTAGGGAAATTTACATATCTGAACAGAAACAGGGATGTGGTATTTTTATAAACTGTGACTCTTTAAATAGATTTTTTCAATTAAATTCAACAGGGCGTACAGGGCTGTGGCAATAATACAGAGGATAACAATGGACATGAGTACCCAGTCCAACTTGAAAACCTGGCTGCCATAGACGATCAGGTATCCCAGTCCGGCATTGGCGGAGAGAAATTCACCGATGATGACGCCCACCAGGCAGAGACCGATGTTGACTTTCATATTGCTGATGATGTTTGGAATGCTTCCGGGAATAATAACTTTTTGAAGCATATCTTTTCGGCCGCCGCCAAGGGTTTTGATGAGCAGCAGTTTATCCGGATCCATTTGGGTAAAGTTGGTCGTCAGGTTAATAACTGTACCGAAAATGGCTAAGGAGATGGCGCAGACAATAATGGTTTTCATATTATTGCCGAGCCATACGATAAAAATCGGTGCCAGAGCCGTTTTGGGCAGACTGTTCAATGTGATCAGATAGGGTTCCAAAACACCGGAAATGCTCCGGTTCCACCACAGAAGAACCGAGAGAAGAATACCAGCCACCAGAACAATAAAAAAGCTCAGGAAAGTTTCAAAGAGGGTAATTCCTATATGATAAAAAACCGTTCCGTTACTGGCCATAGTAACGAAGGTTTTAATAATTCTGGAAGGACTGCTGAATATAAAATCATTGAGTATGCCAAGCCGGGTGGCGGTTTCCCATAGGAAAATAAAAAGTACAAGTATAAAAATCTGCCAGAAAGCAACGAGCCGTCGGCGGCGACGGTAATTATCTACATAGGCCTGCTGATAGGTGCTGATAGGTTCAGTCATTTAAATCACCCCACAATTGGTTAAAATAATCTTGAAATTCTTTAGCGGAGCGGGCTTTCAACGGTGTTTTTTCTTCAATTGACAGATGAATCGGGACGATTTCCTTTACAGTTGCAGGACGGTTTGTCAGGACGACAATTCGGTCACAAAAGCTGATAGCCTCGGAAATATCATGAGTCACGAGAATAGCGCTCTTGTGTTTTTTCTTTAAAATGGTATAAATATCTTCCGAAACGTTCAGACGGGTTTGATAATCCAGCGCTGAAAATGGTTCATCCAGTAATAAAAGCCCCGGATTTAAGGCGAGTGTCCGAATGAGGGCAGCGCGCTGGCGCATACCGCCGGATAACTGAGACGGTTTTGCATCTTTAAAGTGTTCCAGGTCGTAATCTTTGAACATTTGATTGACAGCCTTTAACCGCGCTGGAGTCATCTGGTGATTAATTTCCAGTCCCAGCAGCGTATTTTCATAAATTGTCCGCCATTCCAGCAGATGGTCTTTTTGCAGCATATAACCAATAGGCATCGTGTGGTCTTTGCAGAGTGCTTCATGAATTTCAATTTCACCGGATTCCGGTGAAAGAAGTCCGAAAATCAGCGATAAAATCGTCGATTTTCCGCAGCCACTGGGACCGACAATACCTAAAAATTCGTTAAATTGAACCTGGAAGGACAGACGATCCAATGCCTTTGTTTCTCCGGATAATGTATGATAGGAGTAGCTCACGTTGCGGAAATCCAGCAAAGGTTTCATAGAATCCTCCTTCAAAATGTGTATATTCTTATAGTATGCAGATTCTCCAAAATGTGATATACTGTTATGGTATTTAGCGAAGAAAGGAGACTAAGATGGCTAAGAAAAAAAATAAAACTGGATTGATTGTATTACTTATTATATGCGGCATAGTGATCGGTGTGATTGCAACCATTATTGTAATGATACTGCTCAATAAGAATGGTGTAGGGGTGAAGGAGACCCAGGCGCAGACCCAGCAGGAAACTGTGGCAGAAACCCAGACGGTGGGAGAAACGTTTGATGATACGACGCCGGATGATCCGATTCCGACGGATGAGATGAATATTGCGGTCATTAAAGTGAATGATAGAGAAGTTACCATGAAGGAAATCAATGTTTATCTGTATCAGTTAAGAGATTTCTATACAGCCCAGTATGGCGAGTCACCGTGGAATACGGAGATGGAAGATGGAAGAAAGCTTCATGAGTATGCGAAAGATGAGCTCTATAATGGACTGGTGCGGACAGAAATACTGGATAGTAAAGCTGATGAATACAGCGTTGCATTGACGGATGAGGAAAAGCAGCAGTGTGCCGATGAAGCAAAAGCATATATTGATGAACTGGGAGCGGCCATTGCTAAAGATTTTGCCCTGACAGAAGAAGGGGTAACATTGATGAAAGAAAAACAGGCTCTTTCGACAAAAGTTTACAATGCCGCATTGGACAGCCTTGCAGCAACAGCGGAGGATACCTCAGATGAGGGACTTGCCAGAGCCTTTGAAGAAATGTATGAGACATGGAAGGGTGAGTATACCATCACGACAGACCCAATCTGGGACAATATTGTGATTGGTTCCGTAGGTTGATCCGATGAAGTATGAAGGAATGATTGAAGGCATATTTATCCGCCGACGCAATCGCTTTATTGCGGAAGTGGCGGTGAATGAACAGGTGGAAACGGTTCATGTACGAAATACCGGAAGGCTGAGGGAACTTTTTATTGAGGGTGCCCAGGTGCTTCTGGAGCCGTCGTCAAATCCGGAGCGGAAGACCCGATATTCACTGATCTGCGTTGAGAAAAATGGACAGTGGGTAAATGTTGATTCCACAGCGCCAAATCAGATTGTAGAAGAGATGGTCCGGTCGGGCCGTCTCTTTTCTGATGTTACTTATGTGAAGCGGGAGAAAACCTTTGGAAATTCCAGGTTTGATCTGTATGTGGAACATGGTGGGCAGAAGCATTATATTGAAGTTAAAGGGGTAACGCTGGAAGTGGATGGTGTGGCCCGTTTTCCGGATGCTCCGACAGAACGTGGTATCAAGCATATTCGCGAGTTGGTTGAGGCCAAACGACAGGGATATGGTGCCAGTATTATTTTTGTGATTCAGATGAAAGGCGTTCATCGGTTTGAGCCAAATCGGGTAACCCATGCGGCTTTTGCCGATGCACTGCAGGAGGCTGCAGCGGCCGGTGTGGAGATTCTGGCTTTTGACTGCATTGTCACCGGAGATTCTCTTACCGGGGATTTGTCCATTCCGGTGAATCTGGAATAATTGCTTTGAAATTTGTAGTGTGGTATACTTTGAATAGAATTAAGAGTTTTATTTTTAAGATAAGGAGAGTGCTATGGGACTGGGTAAATTATTTAAGGGACAGTGCTTATCAAGTATCAATTACCGGGCAACGGAAGCCTGGGAGCTGGCGCAGGTATTTGACCGTGAAGGGCGTCGGATCATGCATGAATCCGTGTTGACGGTACAGCCGGGACAGGAAGCGGTGCTTGTCAATGAAGGTGTTCTGACAGACATTTTTGAGCCGGGAAGATATGAGCTTTCAACGGAAAATATGCCGATTACCACGTCGTTAAAAGAGTGGAAATATGGTTTTGACGAGACATTTATCGTTGAGACGATTTTTGTCAATAAAAACGATATTATGGATATTCCGTGGGGAACGAGCGGAAAGCTGACGATTCCTGATCAGACCTTTGGAATGGTGAATCTGGGAGCCAATGGAAAGTATTCCTTTGCTATTACCGATTCCGCGGCATTTATTAATAAACTGATGGGTACAAAACGCCGGTATACGGTGGAGGATTTAAAAGGCTTCCTGACTTCCCATATTTCAATGATATTCAAGGAGATTGTCACAGAAGTACCGATGAATTTCTTTGATATCCAGGGATATTGCGGTGAAGCTTCGGAGCTTATGAAGAATAAGCTGGGCGAGTTTCTGAAAGATTACGGTATTACAGTGAAGGCCATGAATGTACAGATCGCTTTGCCGGATGTGGTTTTGAAGGCCATTGATGAGCGGGCCACCATGGGAGCCATGGGCGGCATGCAGGCTTATGCTTTCAAAAAACAAGTCGATGCTCAGACAGAAGCGATGGTTTCTATGGCAAAGAATCCAAACGGCGGTATGAATAGTATGGCCGGTATGGGTATGCAGATGGCCGCCGGTATGGCGATGGCTGGCCAGATGGGGAATATGATGAATTCCATGGGGCAGGTTCCTATGGGAAATATGCCGAATGGAGCTCAGGCTGAAGGTAATGCCGGAAGAGCTAAATTCTGTTCACAGTGCGGCAGTCCGATATCTGCCAATGACAAGTTTTGTTCCAATTGCGGTGCAAAACTGGGATAGGAAGGTTATTATAAATGAGTATATATGAAACGTTAAATCCGATGCAGCAGGAAGCGGTTTATCACACGGAGGGACCGCTGCTGATTCTGGCTGGAGCCGGTTCGGGGAAAACCCGTGTACTGACGCACCGCATTGCTTATTTGATCGATCAAAAAAGTGTGAACCCATGGAATATTTTGGCGATTACTTTTACAAATAAGGCGGCCGGAGAGATGCGGGAACGGGTAGATGATATTGTTGGATTTGGCTCGGAACAGATTTGGGTCAGTACATTTCATTCAGCCTGTGTACGGATTTTACGGCGATTTGCAGACCATCTGGGATATGGACGAAATTTTGTTATTTATGATACAGATGATCAGAAAAGTGTAGTTAAAGAGATTTGTAAACGTTTGAACATTGACACGAAAATATATAAAGAACGGGCGTTGATGTCGGCTATTTCTTCGGCAAAAAATGAAATGATCGATGCGAAGGGATATGCTCTGAATGTGGGCGGCGATTTTGCAAAACAGCGGGTTGCAGAGGTTTATGCCGAATATGAGAAGATTCTTTATAAGAATAATGCCATGGATTTCGACGATCTTCTGGTGAAAACTGTGGAGGTTCTCAGAAATAATGAAGATGTTCTGAATTACTACCAGGAACGTTTCAAATATATTATGGTGGACGAATATCAGGATACAAATACGGTCCAGTTCCGGCTGGTGAGCTTGTTGGCGGGGAAATATCGGAATCTTTGCGTCGTTGGTGATGATGACCAGTCAATTTATAAATTCCGGGGAGCCAATATTTTTAATATCCTGAATTTTGAAAAGGAATTTCCGGATGCCAAAGTGATTAAACTGGAGCAAAATTACCGTTCTACGAAAAATATTCTGAATGCAGCCAACTCGGTCATCAGGAATAATAAAGGCCGTAAGGAAAAGACACTTTGGACTTCGAACGAAGATGGTGAAAAGATTGCTTTTCACCAGTATCAGAATGAATACGATGAGGCTTATCAGGTAGTGAATGAAATTGGCCGGGCCGTTGCAAGAGGCCAGGCCCGATATAATGATTATGCTATTCTTTACCGGACAAATGCCCAGTCCCGTGTACTGGAAGAAAAGTTTGTGGCAAAAAGTATTCCGTATAAAATTGTGGGTGGCATCAATTTCTATCAGCGCAGGGAGATTAAGGATATTCTGGCTTACTTAAAGACAATCGACAATGGTAAGGATGATCTGGCGGTCCGTCGTATTATCAATGTTCCGAAACGGGGTATTGGTTTAACCACATTGAACCGGGTGACGGAGTATGGAGAAGCCAGGGAAATGAGCTTCTTTGATGCGCTGGAGTGCTGCGAAGATATTCCAAGACTGGGAAAGACTGCGGAGAAAATTAAGGGCTTTGTCAATATGATTGAGGTTTTTCGGGCTCAGAGTGAGTACATAACCCTTGCAGAACTTCTGACAAATATTTTAGAAGAGACTGGCTATATCAAGGAGCTGGAAGAGGAAGATTCTGAGGTGGCTCAGGGACGTATTGAAAATATCGATGAGTTGATGAATAAAATCATTGCTTATGAGGAAGAGGAAGAAGAACCGACATTGAGCGGCTTCCTTGAAAATGTGGCACTGGTGTCGGATATTGACAGTCTTAATGAAGCAGAGGATTATGTCATGTTGATGACTCTTCACAGTGCAAAAGGTCTGGAATTTCCATATGTGTATATGTGCGGCATGGAAGATGGTCTTTTTCCAAGTTACATGACCATTGTCAATGACGATCCGGAAGAAATTGAGGAGGAACGGCGGCTCTGTTATGTGGGCATTACCCGTGCCCAAAAACGGCTGACGATGACTTATGCCAAATGCCGGATGGTCCGCGGATCTACCCAGTTTAATAAGATTTCCCGTTTTGTTAAGGAAATTTCTCCGGAGCTTTTTGATCTGGGAGCGAAGCCGGAAAAAGAAAAACACGAATCCCGTATTCAGCGGCCTTCGGATTTTTCGAGAAAACAGACGACAAAGGTGGTCACGTCCTATGGAAAGACCTTTCAGGTAAATAAAGCGGCCGCGCTGGATTATATGGTGGGCGATACAGTTCGTCATATTAAGTTCGGTACAGGAACCGTTGTCAATATTGTCGATGGCGGCAAGGATTATGAAGTTACCGTAGATTTTGAAAAATCCGGTGTTAAAAAGATGTTTGCCAGCTTTGCCAAGTTAAAGTTGGTGGATTAAATATTTACCAAATTTATGATGGTAATTTCAGACGAATGGTGGTATACTATATTCAAATATTTTTTGAAAGGGCGGATTGTAAAATGAATCGTATAGAAGATATTGTAAGTGCAGTTAAACTTGAAGAATTAAAGAATATGGTAAAGGTCAGCGACCTTCTTCAGAAAAAAGAAGATGAAGAAAAGAAAAAATGTATATGCAAATGGGGCATTGCTCTGATCGGTGTCGTTGTTCTTGCTGTTGTTGCATTTGCTGTGTACAAGTATCTTTCCAAAGATAACATGGATGATTTTGATGACTTTGACGATTTCGATGATGACTTCGAAGATGATTTTGATGACTTTGAAGATGAGAGCGAAGACTTTGTTGATGAAACTGTAGAAAAAGTCAAAGAGGCCGTTGAAGAGGACGCAGAATAATATTTTATGATACCAGAAAAATGGGGATGTTGAATCCAGATTCAGCATCCCTTTTTTACTCTATAAAAGTTTTTAGAAGGATATGTGAAATCATGAAAAAAGGTGAAATTTTAGAGGGGATTATTGAGAATATTGAATTTCCAAACAAAGGTATTGTATGGGTAAAAGAGGAGGCTGCGGAAGAACCAGTCCGCGTCATTGTGAAGAATGGTATGCCGGGACAAAAAGTCCGGTTTCAGATTAATAAAAAACGAAAAAACCGCTGTGAGGGACGGCTTCTGGAAGTTCTTGAGAAGTCGGAAAAGGAAACCCGGGAACCCGTGTGTGATGAATTTCCGGCCTGCGGCGGCTGTATGTATCAGACGATGGCTTATGAAGAACAATTGGCAATGAAGGCCGGACAGGTCCAGACATTGATCGAAGAAGCGTTGATTCGCGGAGGCCAGGTGAAGGCAGGTGCGCCGGATCAGGCGGATTATATATTTGAGGGAATCCAGGGAAGCCCTCTTGAATTCGGTTATCGGAATAAAATGGAATTTTCTTTTGGCGATGCGGTTAAAGACGGTCCCCTTACCCTTGGACTTCATAAAAAGGGCAGCACATACGATGTACTTACAACCGGCGACTGTAAAATTGTTCATGAAGATTTTACCAAAATTCTTACCGCCGTTCTGGCCTATTGTCAGGAACAGCAGCTTTCCTATTACCGGAAAATGAGCCATCAGGGATATCTGCGCCATTTACTTGTGCGCCGGGCCCAGACGACCGGAGATATTCTTGTTAATCTGGTGACTTCCAGCCAGATCAAACATGATTTTACAGAATTGGTCCGTCGGCTTTTAAGTCTCGAGCTGGAAGGACATATTACAGGCATTCTTCATATCATCAATGATTCCCTGGCCGATGTGGTCCAGAGCGATGAGACACGGATTCTCTACGGCAAAGATTATTTTTATGAAACAATTCTTGGATTAAAATTTAAGATAACACCGTTTTCATTTTTCCAGACGAATTCCCTCGGCGCGGAAATGCTTTATTCTGCGGCCCGCAGCTATATTGGAGATACGAAGGACATGACGGTTTTTGATCTGTACAGCGGCACCGGCACTATTGCCCAGATACTTGCCGATGTTTCCAAAAAAGTTATTGGTGTGGAAATTGTTGAAGAAGCTGTGGAAGCGGCCAAAGAAAATGCAGTACTCAATCATTTGGACAATTGCCATTTTATTGCCGGCGATGTTCTGAAAGTCCTGGATGATGTGGAAGAAAAGCCGGATTTTATTGTTCTCGACCCGCCGCGGGACGGCATTCATCCAAAGGCATTGGAAAAGATTATTCAGTATCAGGTGCCGAAGATGGTCTATATCTCCTGTAAGCCGTCCAGCCTGGCCAGAGACCTGGAAGCCCTTCTCGCTGGGGGCTACTGCGTGGAACGGGTCCGGTGCATCGATATGTTCCCGGGAACGGTGCATGTGGAGACCGTTGTTCTTTTGTCCCAACAAAAACCAGATGACACGATAGAGATCGACTTAGACCTGGACGAGCTGGATGCCACCAGTGCCGAGTTGAAAGCAACCTATCAGGAAATCAAAGATTATGTGCTGAAAGAATTTGGCTTGAAGGTTTCAAGTTTATATATTTCTCAGGTAAAACGCAAATGTGGAATTGAAGTGGGAGAAAACTATAATCTTCCAAAATCAGAAAATGCAAGAGTTCCGCAATGCCCGAAAGAGAAAGAAGATGCTATCAAGGCTGCCCTGAAATATTATGCGATGATCTAAGGACATCGTTGATTTCAAGGAGGAATAACACATGAAAAGCACATTTGAAAAAATGGGTGGAACCTACACACTTGGCGCAGACGGAATTTACTATCCGAATCTTGTCAGTACAGATGAAGAACCGCATTATGGGAAATATGGAATGATGCGGAAAACATATCTGAAAGAGCATCGTCCGGCAATGTATTCACTGTATATGTTGGAAGACAGACTGACAGAACATCTGAATACTGTGGACGATGAAGCACAGGAGAGAATGGATATTCTGGTGCGTCAGATGATGGAGAGGCAGGGCATTACGGAAGAATTGAAAGCTTGTGACCAGATGGAATGGGTCAGAGCGGTAAATGGTATTCGTAATATGGCAGAAGAGATTGTGTTAAATGAATTGATTTACAGGTAAACAAAGAGCTGAACAGGTAGGAAGAAAACTCCTATTTGTTCAGCTTTGGTGTTTATAAGGGGCAAAGAAGAACCAAATTACAATTCCATATCATATGACCTTTTCTAAGTTTTGGAAGGCTGTTTTTTCTGCCATGGTCATAAGTTACTGATTTAATTATTCCATAGTAAGCCTTAAAAATATCCGAATATAACTTTATAGAAATAATCATGATGGGGAGATTATTTGATGAATTTTGTGCTAATATTCTGTAATTCTACTGCTAGTCGATTGATTTATGCACACTCTCATTATAATATGTGTGCAGGAGGTGGATATATGTATCAGATTAGTAATGAAAAATTTGGTTTATTTGTAACCGAATTAAGAAAGGAAAAGAATTTAACTCAAAAGGATTTGGCTGAAAAATTATATGTATCAGATAAAACAGTTAGTAAATGGGAACGTGGTCTTAGTATGCCTAATGTCGTATTACTCATACCAATAGCTGATATATTAGATGTTACCGTTACAGAATTGTTACGTGGAGAAAAAATAGATACACAGAAAAATATTGATACAAAAGAAGTCGAGGAATTGGTAGTAGGCTCTCTCGATATGGCTGTTAGGAATTCTATTCATCAGCATAGAAAAAACTGGATATTAGCATATTTGCTATGTTTTTTAATATCTATTACAGAAATTATTATGTTAGTTGCATCTGGGAATTCAATAGCAGAGATGAAAGGTGATATATTGCTGGTTACAGGGTTAATGCTTTTATTTGGTGCATGGTTTTGTATCTTTGCCAAAGACATGTTACCAACATATTATGATGCCAACAAGATAAATTATGTTTCACAAGGAATTTTTAGAATACATCTAGTGGGTTTATCCTTTAACAATGGAAATTGGATGTACATCTGTACAACTTTAAAAATTTGGACACTTGCAACGGTTGTTCTATATCCTCTTGCATGTATTATAATAATCAATTGTCTCAATATAGCTTTATGGGATATTTTAAATAAAATTTTCTTAATTATGATATTAGGTGGTATGGTAGTTTCGATTTACATTATCGGGAAAAAATACGAATAATTAAATTACCTGCTATCGTTGTGGATATTACTAATTTACAACATTCTTCATGGGAAATAAGGAATGATGCAGAAGAGATTGTGTTAAGCGAATTAGCGTACATTTAAAACGTGGAAAGCTCCTTCGGGAGCTTTTTTCTGGTTTTTGCTGGTTATCAAGAAAGTATATAGAAAATGCATTAATCATATGGTATGATTTGAACAGAAGATAGAATCTTAGGAAGCAAGAAGATTTTTGAGGAATGTAACTTAGAAGTTATAGAATTAAGTTAATCGTGCCATATGGCTTGATTATAAACGCAAAGATAAAAACGCAACGTACATCTTTGATGTGCCAGAGCCGGTAGGTAGCCCGGCCGTCCTATATAAATAGGGTAAGTAACCTGCCCCTCCGGGTTGTCCATTCTTTGTTCAATCAATTTTAGGAGGGATTCTTATGGACAAAGTAAATGGAAAGCTGACAGTATTTTTTGAAGAGCCGTTTTGGGTGGGAATCTTTGAACGCATCGAAGATGGTAAACTATCTGTGGCAAAGGTAACATTTGGTGCAGAGCCAAAAGATTATGAAGTACAGGAATATATTCAAAAGTGCTATTTCAGTTTGAAATTCAGTTCGGTTGTTGAAACTGTTGTAAAGGATATCAAAAGAAATCCGAAACGGATGCAGCGGGAAGTAAAGAAGCAGATGCTGGAAATAGGTATTGGTACAAAATCGCAACAGGCGTTGAAATTACAGCAGGAACAGAACAAGCAGGAACGCAAAGAGAAAAGACGCAAGAAAAAAGAGGCAGAAGAGCAGCGAATGTTTGAACTGAAACAGCGAAAGAAAAGAGAAAAGCATAAGGGACATTAAAGTCCCTTGGCCTTTTACTCAAATCGAAAAGTGTTGAATAAAGCTTTCGGGAGGTGTTTCTATGAAGAAAAAAGTACTTGCAATTATGTTAGTCGCCATGTCAATAATGTTGATTTCGGCGTGCGGAAAAAAAGAAAAACTGTACGAAATTCCTGATTTATCGCAGTATAAGACAGATTATGTAGGAGATTCTTCAAATGTTATAAATATTGTAAGTGGTCAAGAGTATCCGGCGGGATACTCATATGACAGTATAGAGATACAGTCTGAAACAGAGCCTTATGGATTAACAGTTTTTCTAAAAGATGAGCCGTCTGCAGCCAAACTTGAAGATGAATTGCAGGTTAATGCAGATATGACATTTGACTTGATTGGTAATTTGGGAACAATTGATTATAAAACAGCAGATAGCAAAGAAATTATTGCATCGTATGAACGGTGATATATTTTTAGTCAACTTTTAGACAATTTGAAGAGTAGAATATAAAAAGGCGTATGGAAGTTTTAAATCCATACGCTTTTTTGGGAAAAACTCATTTTTGAACAAGAGATTTGTAAGAACATATTATCTGTTCAAAAATGGTTATAATTCCATATCATATGACATTTTCTTAGTCCGAGCAAGCTGATTTCGCCGCATCTCCTGTTTTCTCTGATATTCAAGTTCCCATGCACGATGGGAGAAAACATCAGAATCCTCCACATTGAGATAATCCACCTCATTGGCTGCAATATCACGTCGGTGATAGTCATAATATTTACCGAAAGTACCTTTGAGCTGTTCGATCAGCTTATCCCGAAAATCAGGACGTATCTGGATTCTGGTGTCCAGTAATTCTGTATAATGTTCAGGTTCAGGACGAAATTTTTCTTCCCGGAAAGCGGCGGCATCTTTTTCAAGCTGTTTTTTGAGCGAGATGTCCTGAGAATCAAGGATATCAAGATTGTTATTCATCTGGTCATATTTCTTGGATAGATTTGTCATATCTTTATCGGTAGAGCATTTTGCCTGGAAGATTAGCTGCTCTTTCCTTGATTTCAGTTCTTCAATTTCTTCGGTAACAGTGGTAAGCTGCTGATTCAATTTTATATGCTGAATGGGATTCAAAATACTGGTTTTCTCTTTTTTTACATTCAGCTCTTTCCGTTCTGTAACTTTAGCTTTGAGTTTCTTTTTAACGGTGTTGTATTTATTCAGTATTGGATTAAAATGATTCATCCAGTCATGGATCACTTCTTTTTGCATCTCATTGTGGAGCAAATGATATTGTGTAAAAATCATGTGATTTCGGATTGCTTCCAATGTTTCTGCAATTATCGGAACAGACTTTTCTACAGCTTCAGCCAGTTTTGCTACCTTTGCTTTTAAGTCTCGGAGCATTTTGTTATCCGCACGAATCTGACGGTTAATTTCACAGCGGTCTGCTATCATGCCTTTCTTTTCCATATTCTGGGCAATGTAGCCTTCATGGATGGTTGGCTGTTCGGTGATTCCCTGATCTGCAAAGCTGCGGTGATCAATGGTAGCATTTATCTGATTACGTGCAAGCATTTTATTTACGGCATCTGCCCAGTTTGCCCGCCAGATACAAAGTTGTTCATCACTGTTCCATTGTTGGGAAATAGGATTCTGTCTGCCATATCGGCTGCTCTTGGGGTGTTTATCAATCCGTTCATATCCTTTTTCCTGTGCAACAGAGGAAGTCAGATATTCTTTCTTTTTCCCGACTTTATAGCGATATTGCTTTTCCCATCCCTGTTTCTGAGCAGTTTTAAATTCAGAAGCAGTAAACCCTTTTTCTTCCCCATCTTTGATACAGAGATATTCTTTTTCTGTTTTATACTGCCATGTTCCATTTTCATTTAATGGTCGGACAGTAAGAAGAATGTGTGCATGGGGATTGTGACCATCTGTATCGTGAATGGCAAAATCAGCACACATCCCCATATCTACAAAATTCTTTTTAATAAAATCTTGAAGAAGAGAAATATTGCTGTCTTTATCCAACTCAACGGGGAGTGCAACAACAAATTCTCTTGCCAGTCGGCTGTCTTTGGTCTTTTCGGTTTCTTCCACAGCATTCCAGAGTTGTTCCCGGTCATTCCATTCCAATGGAGCCATTGGTGGAAGCATCACCTCCTGATAGATCAGCCCCTGCTTTCTGGTATAGTCATGCTGGATGCCGTCATAATCATTGTACATGCGGCTACAGCTCATATAAGCAGAAGCAGCAACAGCAGACCGACCGGAACCACGGCTGACGACTTTGGCTTGCATATGATAAATTGCCATATCTGGCACCTCCTTTCGATGTTGCCTGCAACAGCGGATAAAGCCCTCGGCAGAGCGCACGAGCCCCGAAGGGGATACCACTGCCTGATTTATCAGGTGGTGAGTAAGTGCGCCCTTCGGGAGTAGAACTTGTGCGTTTACATTCCCCGTAGCCGGATCATCAGTTCCCGTTTCAGGGAATCTAAATCCATTTCCTTAATATGGGGAACAATACTTTCCAGAATTGCTCCTTCCTGGACTAATCGGTGTGTTCTGGCATCATGCTCTTTTTTTCGGTTTCTTGCTTCAGCTTCTTCCTGGCGGTGTTTTGCCTGTAAAAGTGCTTTTTCTTCCGGTGTCATGATTCTTTTATCTGCCATATCTGGCACCTCCTTTTTATGCCCGTATCCGGGCGGTTTTAGTTTTAAAATCTTATGCTTTGGTACTATGGTTTTAGATAACTGACAGTGATATATTTCTGGTAATAAATGAGGAAAGAAAGTAGTACCACTGTCAGTGAAAAGTAATCATTGTGTTATACTTTTTCGAGTCAATTCTGGTTCGGAGCATGATTGTTCAACAGGATTTTTTTCGCCTGCTTTAAATTAGCTGTTGCATTGTCCTGACGGATATTCCGGTTATTGATACGGACAGGAATACATCTTTCCAGAATACGGTCATAAATTCGTTTGTGTGCGATATCAGCGGCGTTATTCAGTTCTGATAAAGTGAGATTGGTCGTTATGATCAGGGGCTTTTTACTGCGGTAACGGCTGTCGATTACATTGAATACCTGTTCCAGTGCAAAGTCAGAGTTCCGCTCAATTCCGAGATCATCAATAATCAGAAGACTGTAGCGGTTTAAGCTGTTGATGAACTGGTTTCTGTCTTCAAAATGCATTCCGGTAAGGGTATTCAGAATCCGGGAAAAGTTGGTCATCAGTACAGGAACGCCTTTTTCCAGAAGGGCATTGGCAATGCAGCCTGCAAAAAAAGATTTTCCAGTACCGACATCACCCCAGATGAGAAGTCCGGAAGCGTTTGCTTTCATCTCTTCCCAGTTACTTACATAATTGTGTGCCAGTTTTATTTCCGGATTGATGCCGTTATCCCTGGCAAAAGTGTAGTCATAGAGTGCTTTGTCCTGTAAGCCGCTGGTTTTAAGATGCTCTATTTCCATTTGTTTTTCATGAAGTTTTCTCTGGACTTCTTCATGCTCAAAGATTTCCTGCTGGCATTTACAGCGGATGGAAGGAATAAGAACCTTTCCCTGTAATTCATGCCTGCATTGCCTTGGCGTATTGCATTTGGAACAGTAGATCAAGTGGTCTGTTTCGTTAAAATATTCATCAGGCTGAAGCTCTCTGCTTGGTGTTATAGCGGTTGCTTTTTCTGTAAATCTTGTCATAGTGTTTCGTATTCCTCACTTTCGTAATTTCTTTGCCGGGAAGCAGGATGATCCTGTCTTGCCCAACTGATGATGGTAGCTGCATGGTTCTGATATTGCTTTCCGGTAGAAGCCATATAACCGGATAAGCGTTCAATATAATCCTTCCAGTCAGGGATTGTCTGCCGGATATCTTCCAGCTCTTTCTCTGATAGAAAAACATTTTGAAATTTTCCATAGGGTGAGAGTGGCTCCTTACTCCCTCTTATTGCTAAATTGTTCTTTTTTATCTCTTTCTTATTACCAGACAGTTTTCTGTCTGTATCAGGGAAAGAATCCTGTCTGTCAATAGGACAGTTTTCTGTCTGTCTTAGGGAAAGAAATCTGTCTGTATAGTGGATGGTTTCTTTTGGGAGTTTTACATAAATCCGATTGGGCTGTCCGGGACCCTGCCGTTTTCGGAAGATAAGCTCCTGTTTTTCCAGTACTGCCAGAGCAGTTTTAACCGTCATCTGGCTTTTGTGGAGAACTTCTGCCAGTGCTTCAATCGTAAAGTAAATGAACACATGACCGTCTGTATCTGACCAGCCCTCATTTTTCTGGGAAAGCCTTGCCCGGTCGAGCAGGATAATATAAAGCATTTTGGCAGTTTCGTTTATTTCCATGTCCAGAAGGAAACGGGGAAACATCATATAAGATGGCAGGTTGGTGTCTACTGTCAGAAAGTCAGTCATGTGTTCACCTCCAATCAAAAGGGTTTATTCTCCAAGAAAATCCCAGTCTATATCACTATCTGGCTGTGAATTTTCAGGTGCTGGAAAGGACGCCCTGATTTGGGGCTCCCTGTGCGCCATGCCTGCAGTCAGTCCAGAAAGAAAAAGTGGCAATGCCTGTTTCAGACTGTTTTCCACTGCATCTACAATCTGTTTCACAAAAAGTTCTTCCCGTTCTCTTGTTTCCAGATAAGGATCAGCCTGTGTGCGGTAGTAGCGGTCAAAATAATCTACCAGTGCAAGAGAGATTACCTGACTGTAAGATTTAAAATCCTGCCTGTCCATCGTCTGTAAATATTCCCAGGCTCTCCGCTGTTGTTCTTTGTCCAGATTAAAGCGCAGGTTTGTGTTGCGGATATTGTTCTGCATGGTTTATCCCCTCCTTTTCAGGCTCATATAAGCCAGAGATTCATAACCTTTGGCGGTGGCACAGATGTCATCAATGATAGTGACTCGTGATTTGTCATAAGTTCCGAAGTTACGGATCAGACATCCACCGCCGCCAACTACATACAGGCGCATCAGGTCAGGATTGTATTCATATTTGCGGAGCGTGGAAAAAAGTTCTGCCACATACTGTCTGGCAATAGAACTGATACAATCCAGATATGGCGCTGAAATGTCAGCTGTTCCAAACCGCAGAATCTGTTCTACGGTGGATTCTTCAATCTTCACTCCAAATTTGTCCAGAATAGCGTTCTTTGCAGCAATCATGCATTGGTTTACACCAAGTTTTTCTGTCCAGCATCGGTTTTCTTGCGCTTTCTTATTGTTAATATACAGAATGTTCATGGTTCCGTTTCCGATATCTGCAAGGAGATTAGTTCCCTTGAAATTTCCAAGGTGGTTTACAATAGCCGGATATCCCTGTGGATAAAGGCTACATCCCACAAAGTGGAGATGATATTCTTTGCCGTTGAAACGGTAATGGACTTCTGGCTTCTGGAGCAGATAGGAACGAAAAGCTTCTCTTTGATTTCTGATCCATGTAAGAGGAAGTCCGGCAGCCAGATGAACATCTGCTTCACGGATGGAAAAGACATTCAGTTCCCTTGCAATAGCCATTAGCGTCAGAAGATAATATTCTTCGTCCATAGCTTTATCCGGGATAAATTCTTTGTGTCCTTCGCCAATCCGGTAGTAAATGCCGTTATATTCCAGGATATTTCCAGTGAAGATTGGTTCTGTTTCATAGGCTTTGATTCCGGTTGGCGTGACGGTGTTTGCTGTTTTCATATTGCCATAGCCATGATCTACAGCGATGATTTTTGTGTTTTTGAGTTCTCGCATAAAAAATACCTCCGTTTTCGTATTGATTGATTCAGCAGGTCATACCGGTGTGGTACTGCTTTGCTGTGAGATAAGCATACGAAAATCGGAGGTAAAAGACATTGAGTGGAAATTGAGCTGGAATTGAGAAAAAAGATATATTGTGCGTACGTTCTTCATGTACTCTTGTTGTGATTTCATTGTTTTTTATCGTATAATATGGATACTGGAGGTGGTTTGGATGAAATACAAGATTTTAGTTGTCGATGATGATAAAGAATTGGTGAAAATGCTTTGTAGCTATTTTAATATGAAACAATATGAAACCATTACGGCTACAGATGGAATGGAAGCATTAAATAAAATAAAAATGAAACCGGATATTATTTTATTGGATATCAACATGCCACGTATGGATGGGATTGAAGTATGTCGTCTGATACGCAGTAAAGTGTTATGTCCGATTTTGTTTCTAACAGCAAGAGTTGATGAAGATGATAAAATTAATGGGTTGCTTTCGGGTGGGGATGATTATATTACGAAACCATTTAGTCTTCGGGAGTTGGAAGCAAGGATTGTCACAAACATAAAGAGAGAAGAAAGGCATCAACAAAAAACGGAATACCGTTTCATGGATGAAATGCTGATTGATTATTCTGAAAAAATAGTAGCTATAGCTGGACACAGGATGGAGTTCACAAAAATTGAATATCAAATTATTGAATTCTTATCCATGCATCCAGGGCAGGTGTTTGATAAAGAACGTATATATGCACAAGTCTGTGGATATGATGCGGAAGGGGACAGTAGAACGATAACGGAATTAGTACGCCGTATAAGGAAAAAAATAGCGGATTATTCAGAAAAAGAATACATAGAAACTGTATGGGGGATTGGATACCGATGGAAAAAATAAGAAACTTGTCACTGAAAAAAACAATTCTGCTTTATTTTGTGATCACCTTAACGGCAGCATTTCTGTTATCTGGATTTACAGTTCATTTTGCAAGAAATATGCAGAATAAAATATGGGAAAAATATATTGATTATGCAGATTATACGGACGTGTTTCAGCAATATGGAAAGAAATACGAGATTGAGATATCAAGACCTAATCAATCGCAGATGAACCGTTTGGACTATCATCTTTCGGAAATGTGTGACTTTATGGAAACATATTCGGTACTGATTTTTTCGATTGTTGGGAGTGTTGCTGCGGTATTCTTTTTTTATAAAAATAAGTTAAAGACACCTCTACAGGAACTAAAAGATGCTTCACAAATGATTGCAGATAATGAACTGGATTTTCATGTGTCCTATGAAAATAAAGATGAGATGGGAACTTTGTGTAAAGAATTTGAAATGATGCGAAGTGCTTTAGCAGATAACAACAGAAAGATGTGGCGAATGATTGATGACGAGAAGGCTTTGCGGAATGCAATTGCACATGATATACGTTCTCCACTTTCCATATTGCGTGGGTATCAGGAAATGCTCTTAGAGTTTGTTTCTGCTGAGAGTATAAAAACAGAGGATGTTATTGATATCTTACAAACAGGCATGTATCAGATTGACCGTATAGAGCATTTCACGGAAAACATGAGAAAAATGTCCCATTTAGAACAGAGGGAACTGCAATGCTCAGAGATAGAATTATCGGAACTGGCAAAAAAGATTGAGGCAGAAGCTGCCATGCTGTCCAAGAAGGAAAGTAAATTATGTAAGGTAGAAAGAGCGCAGGAACAAAACATTGTGAAAGTGGATGAGGAACTTGTCATGGAAGTGACAGACAACTTACTGGAAAATGCGGTTCGATATGCACAAAAAAGTATTGCTTTGCAAATAAAGAAAAAGGATGGTTTTCTTATAATTTCTGTTGAAGATGATGGAATAGGATTCGTGGATACTGAGGAAAAAGTAACAGAGCCATTTTATCATAAGAATCCACAAGATGATTTAAAGCATTTTGGTCTTGGTATGTATATTTCTCGTATTTTCTGTGAAAAGCATGGAGGAAATTTGAAAATATATAATGCCAGACAAGGCGGTGCTCATGTAGAAGCTCTTTTCAAAGCTGAATAAAAATACTTTATAAGGCTGAAATCACAAATAAAGTGGTTTTAGTCTTTTTTGTTGTGAATTTATTGAGAATTGATTTGTATGATGTTGTTAAAGAAATAAAGAAAGGAAGAGATACAATGAAAACAATCATAAAAAGAAGTATACTTGATTATTTAAAGAACCCTGTTTTGTGGATTGGCTTGATTATTATAGTTGCCAGTATGTATCAATGTCTGTCACCGTATTTGCAAATTCATTATATCAAACAGAATGAACAGGTCACACAAAATGACGTAGCATTGGAAGATGCTGATGTCATGGATGGGTACATTCCCATATCTGATGATAAAGAAAGAAGAAGGGAGTGGGAAGATACGATCAAAGAGACGTTAATGGACACCTCCAAAAATGGTTTTGGATTTAGCAGGCAGGAAGCAGATCATGTAATGAAAGAAATTCAGAATATGGATGTAAAGACTGCTTCTGAGTTTTTGGAATCCCAATATGGCTATTATAATGCAATATATGCTTATGAGGACCTTGAAATTCATAAGGGGACAGCAGAAGAAATCAATCATTATATCGAGCGGAAATTATCCGAACATTCTTTTTCCTGGTACTTTGCCAAAAAATTTACGGATTTTGCAGGATTGCATATGGCCTTTTTTGCAACAGTCTTGCTATCATTTTTATTTATTCAGGATACACGAAAAAGTACCTATGAATTATTACATACAAAGCCTGTTACGGCAATCCAATATATATGTGGGAAAGTAATAAGCGGATTCATTAGTATGCTGGGAGTATTAGTGATTTTGAATGTTATATTCTTTATGCTGTGTTTGAAAACGTCTTTAGAATCGGGCTTTCCAGTAACACCAATTGATTTTTGCGTGAATTCTCTGATCTATATTGTTCCGAATCTTTTGATGATATGTTGTGTCTATACAATTACAGCATTAATATTTAAAAATCCGCTTCCGGCAGAACCAATCTTGTTTTTACACATTATATATTCAAATATGCTGACCATGAAGAATGATATTTATTATATGAGACCGTTCTCTATTATGGTGCGATTCCCTGGCAGATTTTTTGAAACACATGTAGCCAAAATGTCAAACATAAATCAGATTATTCTTGTAATTTCATCAGTTATATTAGTATGTATTTCTGTTACAATCTGGAAAAGGAGGAGGGTTCATTGAAAACGGAACTAAAAAACTGCCTGTCGTTATATAAGATTTTTTATTCATGTGCATTTATACTGATATTGTGTGCTATTCATCCGATTATATACTATGAAGAAATCGGTTCAGCGATTCAGTCTCCAATAGCATTTTTAACAATTATTTTTTGTAGTGACACATATTTGATGGAAGTAAAAAGTAAGCGTGCCGATGTATTTCATTTGTATGATCAAAAAAAGCAGTTAAAAGTAATATCACAGAGAGTGTGCGTTCAAATATTATATTTATTAATACTTTCCTGTGTTGGATATGTTTTGTTTTTCTGGCAAAAACCGGGCAGTGTAAACGAAGGCGTTTCGGGCACTCAGATATTCCTTTTATTTTCCATTGCAATGTTCGGAACCATCTGGCTTTGGAGTATATGCTCTGTGATTTTGTGTACATTGCTTGGAAATATGTGGGCAGGTATAGGATGTTTATTTGGAATTGTCATTGGACTTATATCAAAAGCGGGAAGTTCATTTTTCGGAAATCTGGGATTGTTTTCTTTCAGCTTTTGTGAACCTACTCAATTAATGTCCGAGAGTTGGATTTATGGAACGCTTGTGTCTTTTATAGTGGGTCTGCTTTTATTTGCAGTATTACCAATGGCTTTAAAGAAAAGGGGATAGATTATGAGTATTAGAATAAATGATTTAACAGTTAGATTTAAAAATGGTGTAGTTGCAGTAAATAAGGCATCTCTTGAAATACCTAAGGGAATTTACGGACTTTTGGGAGAGAATGGTGCTGGAAAAACCACTTTGATGAGGGTTCTTACAACTGTTTTAAAACAAACGGAAGGAATGGTTTCCCTTGATGGAATTCTGTATAACGAGGGAAATTATGAAAAAATACAGAAAAAGATTGGTTATCTTCCACAGGAAATCGACTTATATCCGAATCTTACGGTGAAAGAATGCCTTGTATATATGGGTGGACTATCAGGAGTATCCACAAATGACCTCAAACAAAGAATTACCTATTATTTGGAAAAGACTTCTCTTACAGAGCATCAGAATAAAAAAATGCGGCAATTATCTGGTGGTATGAAGAGACGTGTCGGACTCATACAGGCACTTCTTAATAATCCGGATTTTTTGATTATTGATGAACCTACCACCGGGTTAGATCCGGAAGAAAGAATCAGGATCCGCAATCTTTTGGTTGATTTTTCAAAGGATAGAACTGTGCTGTTTTCCACTCATGTAGTAGAAGATTTAGCAGCAACCTGTACACAGCTTGCCATTATGAAAAAGGGAAGTTTTTTATATTCTGGAAGCGTGAGTGGGTTGCTGGAAAATGCAAAGGGCTGTGTTTGGAATTGTACGGTACAAAATGCAGAAGAAGCCCGTTTGTTAGAAGCCAATTATTCTATATCATCTAAGCAGTATGTAGAAAATGGAATTCATATGAAAGTATTAAGCAAAGGAAAGCCAAATGAGAATTGTGTCCTGGATAATGATATCACTTTGGAAGATGCATATATTTATTTGACGAATAGTTGAATATAACGGCGGGCAAGTTGCCCGCCGTAAATTATGCTTATTTTGTTAAAAGACCAGATAGATTTTTTCCAATGAAAAATCCAATCTGTGGATATAACTCCTGAATTTCCTGATATTTTGCTTCAATCATTTCTGGTTCATCAGCCCAGATCTTTTCATATATTTTGAAAGCTCTTTTAAAATGTGTTTTGGCTTGCGGAAGATTGGCGGTCATCAGATAAATAGTTGCAAGGGTTTCCTGAACTTTGGCATAATCCAGACAGTCATCGGAATGGTATTCCTTGATGATGCAGGATAATTTTTGCAATTCGGAGATTCCTCTTTCGGGTTCCTGCTGTTCTGCCAGGAACATTGCATAATTGGCAATCTGAGGTATGCTGTCATTTATATGAAGCAGGTTAAATTGGTCAAGCAGTGAGATACTTTTTTCCATGTGTTCTCTTGCAAGATCGGGATGACCGTTCATGCGGTAAAGTCCACCGAGATTGGCATGAAGATTGGAAACAAGGCGAGCATTGTCAGCAGTGATAGTTTCTATCTGGGCAAGTGCATCTTTTTCCAGTTTTATTGCTTTTTCAGGTTTGGTTTCAAGAGTTGCCTGAAAATCCAGTAATAATGCCCGGTCAGAGTCGGTTCCAATGTTTTTTGTCTTTAACAGCCCCGTCAGTTCCTGAATGATTCCATTCATACCTTTGTGGTAGTTATAGTTATCCATGTATGGAAATGCATTTTCCAGAAAAAGCAGATACTTTGGTATATCATCCTTTTCAATCAATTCTATGATATTTCCGATTGTTTGAAATAGCTTTTTGTAATAATCTACTTCCATTCCATGCATTAAACATATTTTCTGTAAAGAATCCAGTAATATGTGGCAGCGAGTTACAGATGGTTTTGTCTCTGAAAGGGTGATTTCCTGAATCATCGGATGCAGAGAGATAGTGCGACGTGTTGTTGTCTGGACAAAACCAGTCTCAATTAAATCGTTGATTTCATTTAGTGTGGGCAGTTCCAGCCATTTGGCAAATATACGGGCAGAAATACCGGTGGAAGGAAGAAAGCACATATTACACATGATATCCTGCTGTTCAAGAGATAAAGTGTATAAAGAAAACAGCGTATGGATATGACTGTAATAGGTGGCTTTGCTGCTTTGCCCATCTTTGATTATTTTAATTTTATCTTCGTTATGGAAAGATGCTTTTTCCGCCTGAAGTCTTGTTAATAACTGGTCTGGAGTTGAGATTCCATTTTCCAGAAGTTTTGCTGCCAGTTCCACGGCAAAAGTATGAGAGTGAACAGTTTCGATGATCTTTTCAACTGTTGCCCGGTACGTGTCTGCCTCTGAATAGAATACCGATGTCAGCTGGAAGAGAGCATTCATATCCTCTATTTCTTTTAATGGCAGAGTACAGTATTCATCCAGTTTGCTTCTGGTTGTAAACAAAATCTGGCAGCGATATTTTAATACTACTGACAGAAAGCTGTCCTGTGTGGCAGTGACATTAAAATTATCTATGATAAGCAGAGTATCAGATTTCAGGGAACGCAGAAACCGGTTATGTCTTTGAAACCGTTCCTGTTCAGTGCTTTCCGGCAGATCATCAATAAAATCCATGTCAGTAATATCCTGATGAAGATCACCTGTATATTCTACATATAGAATGTTAGTGTAATGCTTTTTGTAATGTTTTGCGTAGGCTTTGGCAAGTTCGCTTTTACCAATACCGGCAATTCCGCAAAGAAAAACATGACGGTTTTCCTCAAGCATGGTATATAATTCTTCCAGTTCTTTATCTCTTCCGAGAAAATGACGGCATGGTTTCGGAACCTCACTGTCCATAATGTAATCCAGCACAATGGGGGATAAAGCCCCTCCGGCAATTAATTTTTGATTTTTAGTATCACGTTTGATAAATTGTCGCTCCATGCCAAAAGAAATCAGCTTTGCAAGAAAAAGCAGACGTGAGCTGGCTGGTTTGTACAGAGAAGCCAGATTTTTCTTTTTGGCATCGGAGATGGTGTCATCTTGTATAAATAATGTGTATATATCCTGCATAGCCATATTGCAGTCAGACATCAATGGAAGCAGATTCTGGTGAATGGTTTCTGCCAGCTTTTTCTGATTAATGGGTTTGGAATAGTAGGCAGATATTTTGGGACTGATCTTTGCCTGACCGGTCAGCCAACGACAAACCAGACCATTATCCATAGAAAAATCCTGATTTGCCGGATCATCCATAAAATCTTCAAATAATTCGTATAAAAAATCAGGCTGACTCATTTGATTACTTTCGCTGATATGATTTTTTAAGTAAGTGCTAATAGAAGAAAAATCGCATCGATTCAATAGAAATTCCCCTTTCGTAGTTAAAATTGAGTATACCTATCATAACACGAACGTATATTCGATTCAAGAAAATGCGGATATTTTTAAAGTGATTGTATCAATTTACAATCAATTTCTATTCAATGTGGTTTTCCGGCAGGTTCTGTAAAATAAGCTCAGATCAAACAATAACGGGAGGAGCTTATGCAACAGAATATTGAATTTGAGCGGTGCATTGATTTTCTGGTACGGATGATTGATAAGTACGGCGATGAAGTCCTCCGGGAGTTGGAGGAAGAAAAACAGAATAAAGAAGAAAAAGAAGCGGCAGTTTCCTGAAATACAAAATGTAAATCAGACTGTCGCTTTTTTCGTGTATTTTTAAATCAAATAAATTTTAAAAGTTGATAAAAAAGAATGATAATTTGGAGAAAAGTAGCATAGAATAATTTCGAGCTGATATGACAGAGAATGTTTTGGCGTATTGACAGGACATTTGAAATGACGTATACTAAGCTCAGTGATCGTTCTGTAGAAACTTGCGAAGCCTACAGGCGGGGGAGAGCCTGCGGGTCTCTCCCTCTTTTGTTTTAAGGAGAAATGAGATGCAGACACCGAAAAAATTCTCTTCTTTTAGTGCCCAGGTTTCCTGGATCAGTGATGAAAAGGGAATAAAAATAAAAGACAGAGAATATGCAGAAGAGATGTTACGCCAAATAGGATATTTCCCTCTTATGGGAGGATATAAACATCTTTTTAGAATATCGAATACAAAGAAATATAAAGCAGGAACAAGTTTTGAAGAAATAGTCAGTCTGTATAAGTTTGATGCAGAGCTTAGAGAGTTGTTTTTTAAATATTTACTGCAGATTGAGCGACAGATGCGTTCTTTGATGTCATACTATTTTACTGAAATGTATGGAGCAGAGCAGAAGCAGTACCTGGACGCTAATAATTATAATAATACAAAAAGAAATCATGCAACAATCGTAAAGTTGATAGCGACCTTGAAACGAGCAACAACGACCACAGATTATACATATATCAACTATTACCGCAAGACATATGGTGAAATTCCATTATGGGTTTTGGCAAATGTACTTACGTTTGGAAACTTATCAAAAATGTTCCGAGTGTTTCCGCAGTCCTTAAAATCAAAAGTATCAAAAAACTTTGAACCTTTGAATCAGCATCAGATGGAGCAGTTTCTATCTGTTCTCACTAAGTATAGGAATGTATGTGCGCATGGGGAACGACTGTTTACATACAGAACGGTAGATGCTATTGCGGATACACCGCTTCATAAAAAACTTTCATTACCACAGAGCGGTAATCAGTATGAAAAAGGAAAACAGGATCTGTTTGCTGTGGTGATTGCTTTTAGATATCTATTACCTGGAAAAGATTTTCTGGAATTTAAAAGAAAGCTTATAAAAGAGATTGACCGAGTAAACAGAGAGGTAGAGCATATAAGCGAAGTTGAATTATTGAATAAAATGGGCTTCCCGGAAAACTGGAAAAGTATTACCAAATACCATTTAAAGTAAAGAAAAATCCTCTAAGAGATAGTGAAATACCTATTGTCTTAGAGGATTTTTTATTGAAGAATTTTAATGTTCAAGAGTTTGTTTTTTCCCTCTTTGACATTAAAGCTAAAATTTCATGTGGGCTTGTCAACTGACGTCCGGGAAGTGTCTGCTTTGGTGTGCGGTCCCGGTCGGCTTCGTCAATTGCTGCGACAAAACGCTTTACGCTGTTTGGATTGGATATGACAAAATTATGAGTAATACTTGAAGTAGCCAAACGAACACCTCCTAGTTTTTTGGGCTTTTTTGTGTATTAATTATACGATTGACAGAGAAATGCGTCAATACGGAAAATAAGTATTGAAATTAGTTGGAACGAGTACTAAAATAAAGTTGGGACAATAAAACAGAGTTATATTGAGAGGAAGATTATGAAGAATAAAAAGATTAAATGCGATATATATACCAGAGTATCCACAACCATGCAGGTAGATGGCTACAGTCTGGATGCTCAGAAAGAAAAACTCAAGAGATATGCGGAATTTCAGAACATGGAAATCGTAAATGAGTATTCTGATGAAGGTAAGTCTGGAAAAAGCGTAGAGGGCAGACCGGAATTTCAGAGAATGTTAGATAATATTGAGAATGGAACAGATGAGGTACAGTTTGTACTGGTGTTCAAGCTTTCCAGATTCGGTCGTAATGCAGCAGATGTATTAAATTCTTTGCAGAGGATGCAGGATTTTGGAGTGAATCTGATCTGTGTAGAAGATGGGATTGACAGCTCAAAAGATAGTGGAAAGCTGATGATTTCCGTTCTGTCTGCGGTGGCAGAGATTGAACGGGAGAATATCCTTGTTCAGACAATGGAAGGACGTAAGCAGAAAGCCAGGGAAGGAAAATGGAATGGTGGGTTTGCTCCATATGGTTATGAGCTAGTAAATGGAGAATTGCAGATCGCAGAGGACGAAGCAGAGATTATTCGTCTGATTTATGATAAATTTATTCATACCAATATGGGAATCTCTGCGATTGCTGCATGGCTGAATCAGCATGGATATAAAAAGAAAAAGCGACAAAATAACACACTGGACGCATTTGCTTCTTCCTTTATAAAGGGCGTTCTGGATAATCCGGTATACTGCGGAAAGTTGGCTTATGGACGAAGGAAGAACGAGAAAGTTTCTGGAACAAGAAATGAATATCGCATTGTAAAACAGGAAAATTATATGCTGCACGATGGTATCCATGAAGGGATTATTTCAGAAACAGACTGGGAGTTGGCTCATCAAAAACGAGAAAAAACAGGTGTGAAATATGAAAAGACACATAGTCTCGATCATGAGCATATTTTATCTGGAATATTGAGATGCCCGTTATGTGGAAGCGGTATGTATGGGAACGTGAATCGAAAGAAAAAGAAAGACGGAACTTTATATAAGGATTATTTCTATTATGCCTGCAAACATCGTCGACTGGTAGATGGTCATAAATGTGGATATCGTAAACAATGGAGCGAAGAGAAGATTAACAATGCAGTAGAAGAAGTCATTCGGAAGCTGGTGAAGAATCCTAAATTTGAAGAAGCAATCCTGAATAAAATCGGTTCAAGAATAGATACAGAAGAAATAGAAAAAGAGATTGAAAGACTGGAAAAACAGCACAGGCAGCTGACCGGAGCAAAAGGAAGACTTGGACAGCAGATGGATAGTCTGGATATCATGGATAAATTTTATGAGAAGAAATATCAGGATATGGAGACAAGGTTATACCGTTTGTATGATGAGATTGAAGGCGTGGAGAACAGTATAGAGGAAGTAAAGAATCGCCTGCTGAATATCCGGCAACAGAAAATATCAGAAGAAAACGTCTATCAATTTCTTTTATATTTTGATAAACTATATGATAAGTTCACTGACCTGGAGAAGAAAGAATTTCTTAACAGTTTTGTGGAACAGGTGGACATTTACGAGCAGGAGCAGCCAGATGGCAGATTCCTGAAGCACATAAAGTTCCGTTTTCCGGTGTATTTCGGAGACAGGGAGACACAGGAACTTTGTTGGGACAACGAAAGTACCGTTGAAACAATTTGCCTGCTTACCCGGAAAGTCCGCTAAATCAAAGGGTTTAGGCGATTTGAGGTTGATATGTTCGTGTGTTTTCTGTTTGGTGGGACTGAAGATATGTTTCCTTGGAGCAGGTGTGGTAAGGAATTGAAGATAACGAAAAATCGGGATTTGCAAGGGAGAATGTTATGTCTGAATTACAAATTGCATGGTTAGAATTGATAACAGTCGGAGGTCTTGGTGTAATATTAGCTTTGTCTGGAGTCATCATAAATATTGTCACAAAAAGACAAAGTAAGTTGTGTACGAAACAGACAGAAGCCGTCGTTGTACAATATGGATTTCTTGGACAAGGAAGAATGTATCCAATCGTAGAATATTTTGTGGATGGGACTTGTTACAAAACAAAGAAAAAATTTCGTGGAGTAAAGATAAAGAGAATATCAGGCTTTCCAGTCCCTGTATCTTCAGAAGCTTATGAAGATGAAAAGGGCTGGTTGAATGTAAAAATCGGACCTATTGCAAATTTTCGTCAGCTTGCAGAGCAGCTGTGGCCTATCGAAAGTAAGATGACAGTTTATTATAATCCGGACAATCCAAAAAAGTGTTATGTAGACAGACCAATTTCAGAAAGCTTTACATCCATTATGTTCATCTTAATGGGTCTGGTAATAATAATTTTAAGCGTGTTGGTATTCTTTTTGATACAGTTATAAGTCACAAGTGTTGAATAGTAAGCGGATAAATTCCAGTTTGTTGAGGCGTATTTACTTGAAAAAAATGTGGGATATAATTTTGGCGGATATGGGGTAAAACATCAATCTTCCAGCTACTTTCCGGCAAAACCTAGCAATTTCGGGTATATAGGACTGGTATGTGGCTGTGTTATCAGTTTCGTTGGAATGGTAGCACAGCCATATTTTTATCCCTAGGGTAAAAGCAGTGGCGGGAATTGTATTTTGACTGACTTTTTAGCCAAAGGTTATATTTTACCATCTGCTTTCATGATATACTGAAAACAAGAAAGAATCGGAGGTTGTGAAAATGGGAATTTGGATGAAGATACACTAACAGCAAGGCTTAGTGTTCGACAGCCTTGCTAATCCGGTACAGACAACGAGTATTGATTAGGAGGCACAGAATGTCATATTTTATTTATCAGGCAAAAAGAATTTATTATTCAGAAGCAGGAAAGGGAAATCCGATTGTATTTTTGCATGGAAATACAGCATCATCCAGAATGTTTGAACCGCTACTTTCGTTGTATGAAGAACATTTTAAAGTAATTCTTGTAGATTTTCTGGGACATGGCAGGTCAGACCGTCTGACTGAATTCCCAGCAGACTTGTGGCAGGAGGAAGCACGACAAACCATTGCTTTGCTGGAACATCTGAATTGCGGAAAGGTAAGCCTTGTAGGAAGCAGCGGCGGTGCATGGGCGGCAGTAAATGCAGGCTTGTTGCGTCCGGATTTGGTGGAAAAAGTAGTAGCAGATAGTTTTGACGGACGGACTTTGGGAGAAGATTTTGCACGGAAATTGATCAATGAGCGCGCAGGTGCAAAGCAGGATGAGCAGGCAGTCTGGTTTTATCAGTGGTGTCAGGGAGAAGACTGGGAACGGATTGTGGATATGGATACGAAGGCGCTTGTTCAATGTGCGGAAGAAAACTTGCCTTTGTTTTTAAAGCCCATGTCAGAATTAAAGGTTCCTCTTTTGCTCATGGGGAGTGTCGGGGACGAAATGGTGAGACCGGATATACTGGATGAGTATGAAGCCATATGCGGGAAAACAGGGGCAGAGATCTGTATGTTTTCAGGCGGTGGACATCCGACAATTCTCTCTAATGCAGAGCAGGCGGCAGAAGCAATACGGAAATTTTTAAGTGGGGCTGATGCAAAAAACGATTGAAACATGACAGATAGTTGTCGAATTTATTATGATACGATGAAAAGTAGAAAAGCTGTATTTTGAAATGGAGAAAGGGCATGGGCAATCGTGGGGATATTGACAATATCAAATCGCTCATGCCTTTTTTGGTAAAGGATTTGGAATGATGCAGAATGAGAAGAATAAAACCAGTGATTTGAAGAAGATACCGGGTGTGGGAGTAAATATGGAACAGCATCTGCAAAATATCGGAATCCACTGCATTGCAGACTTAAGGGGAAAAGACCCGGAAGAATTGTATCGTCTGGATTGTATGAAAAAGGGACTCCAGGATGACAGATGTGTGTTGTATGTATTTCGCTGTGCAGTATATTTTGCAGAACATGAGCAGCATGAGTCAGAGAAATTGAAATGGTGGTATTGGAAGGATAAGGATTATCCGGAAAAATGTGAAAATTAATGATTCGATATGTAGCGAAAGAAGATATTAACAAGGTATTTTCCATGATGGAGTAGGTGAGGGAAGCATTCCCCGGATATCAAGAGACAGAATTTCTGGAAGCACTTTAATAAGGCCATAGACTGTAAAGAGGCGTTTTTGGAGGAAAAAGAAGACGGACTGGCGGGAATGCATACTTTTTTTATCAGGAAAAAGAGCTTACATTCCTGGTAGTCATGCCGGAATTCCGAAAACAGGGCGTGGGAAAACGACTAATTAAACGGATGGCAGAATGCTTTGAGGATGGGGAAATGGTTCATGTGATTACATTTCGGGAAGGGGACACGAAAGGGATTGCTGTCCGTCATTGTTACCCTTCCTGTGGATTTGTGGATGATGAGGAGTTAGAGATATTTGATTATCCATGCCCAAAATTAGTTTTGAAAGTAAAGTAGATGAAGATTTTTAGATTGAAATTAGAATTAGTGAGGATAGGGTATGATTGCTTTAATAGTTGCTTATGCGAAAAATCAAGTAATTGGCAATAAAGGATGCATTCCGTGGAAAATAAGAGGTGAACAAAAACGATTTAAAGAGTTAACCACGGGAAATGTGGTAATTATGGGAAGGAGATCGTTTGAGGAGATAGGAAGGCCTTTGCAAAACCGCATTACTATTGTGGTTTCCTCTACTAAAAATTTCACCGGAGAAAATTGCTATACTGTGAGTTCTTTGCAAGAAGCAATCAAATTAGCGGGAGATCGAGATGTTTTTATTTCTGGTGGAGCGAGATTATATGAGGAAGTAATACCCATAGTGGAAAAAATGTATATCACAGAAATAGATAAAACTGTTGATGGAGATACCTATTTTTCACAATTTGAACATGGAGATTTTATTAAAGAAATAAATGAACGATTTGAAGGTGAAATTCCGTATACTTATGCGACATATACAAGAACATGAGCATTTGTGTAGGTTTTGAGCCTATCAGATTAAAATTTGGAATTTGAGGTGCAGCGTATGAAATGTTTTCATAGGGACAATCTGCTTTTTTCCCTTTGTGGCTTGAATTGTGGATTATGTCCTATGCATTTGAATAAATATTGTCCCGGCTGCGGTGGTGGAGAGGGGAATCAATCTTGCAAAATTGCAAAGTGTAGTTTAGAGCATAAAAGAGTGGAATATTGTTTCCAGTGTAGTGAGTACCCTTGTGAGAAGTACAAGCATATAGATGATTTTGATTCATTCATTACACACCGTAACCAAAAAGCTGATTTGAAAAAAGCAAAAGAGATGGGGATAGAAGCATACAATGCGGAGCAGGTAGATAAGATTGAAATATTGAATTTTCTGTTAGCTAACTATAACGATGGCAGGAAAAAGAATTTTTTTTGTGTGGCAGTCAATCTTTTGAAATTGCAGGAGATAAATGGGATACTTATGCAAATCGAGAGCAATCCGGAACTAGAAAAATTCACATTTAAAGAAAAAAGTTCTTATGTTGCGGGGGTGTTTCAAAATACTGCAAAACAAAAGAATATCGAACTAAAGCTCCGTAAGAAAAAATAATCTTGTAAGGTGGAAAATACAATCAAGGCAGAGCAATCTGTTTTAATTCTTAGTGGAGAGGCAGTATAGATGGACGGGAAGAAACCAAAACGCTCAGGATATATAGTTTTTGAAAAGTCATACTTGTATGTTATATTGAATGAAAAGAACAAATTGGAATTGGACAGGAGGTGTTTTTTATTCAAAAGTTTAAGCCTTTTATTATTCCAGTATTATGTTTGCTGTTGATAGATCAAATTACTAAAGTGTTTGTCTCATCTGCATATATGCAATATGACTTTGATATAATAACTCATTTCCTAAGATTTAATCCAGAACAAAATACAAATTTATCTTGGTATGGAAATTTCGTTGACATTTTAGCAAGTCCATTCATTGCAGTTTTGTTAAACATTCTTGCCATTTTTATTTTTCTATCAGGATACTTGCTGTATAAAGCGAAAAAAGAAAAGACCAGATTTTTAATAAAGATAATTATGGTTTGTGGATTGGCAGGCTGTTTATGTAGTCTGATAGATAAACTATTTTGGGGCGGAAGTTTGGATTTTTTACAGATACCCAATTTGCTCATTTTCGACTTAAAGGATTGTTATCTTACTGTTGCAGAAGTCTTATTTGTTATAACTGGAATCTTACACAGCAAGGAAATATCGGTTAAAGAGTATGCGTTATTTTGCTGTCATAAATTTAGACTGTAAATTCCAGTAGGTAAGGAAACATCGGATTAAAAATTTGTTGCTTCTCTTTGCTAGTTTATCAATACAGACCAATAAAGCTTGGAGGGTGTTTTTTATGTGTGAGAATCTTTGGAACCTATTTCCGATGGATAGTAGTCTGCAGATGTGCTATCATAAAGATACTTGTAAGGCGAGGTGAGTTTTATGGCAGTGATTCTTATAGCAGAAGATGAGAAGGAAATGCAAAGTATTATTGTAGATTTTATGACGAGAGGCGGTCATTCCTGCATTACAGCGGATGACGGGATTGACGCGGTTACGATTCTGAAAAACAATCCGGTGGATTTGGCAATTTTGGATGTGATGATGCCGCATCTGGATGGGTTTTCCGTGTGCAGGATTGCGCGGGAAATGGGAAATCTCCCGATTATTTTCCTGACTGCAAGGACAGGGGAAGACGATAAACTAAAGGGATATGAGTTTGGGGCAGATGATTATGTGACAAAACCATTCAGTCCCAAAATCCTTCTGGCAAAGGTAAATGCGCTTCTGCGCCGTTCAGCTTTTCCAGTTCAGGGTGAAATCCTGTCAGCCGGGGACATTATCCTAAAGCCCGTCTCACATGAGGTGGTGTCAGCTGGCAGGGATGTGGAGCTTACCTATAAAGAGTTTGAGTTGTTGCGATTTTTTATTCAGAATAAGAACCAGGTGTTTACCCGTGAGCAGCTTTTAAACCGTATCTGGGGGTATGATTTTGAGGGGAATACAAGAACAGTAGATACCCATATCAAGACACTCAGGCAAAAACTGGGCAATGAGGGAAAGCATATCGTGACTCTGATACGGTCCGGTTATAAGTTTGAGGTGTAAAGATGAGAAAAATACCTATGGGATTGAATACAGTCCGGAAAAAAGTGCTGATGCTGTCAAAACTGGCGGGTGTTGCAATCGTGATATTCTATCTGGTTACAGCGGAACTGGCGGATACAGGCACCGCATTCTGGGTGTGGTTTCTTTTGATGGTATTGGTAGTGCTGGGTGTGGATTACCTGCTTGGAAAGATGATCTCAAGGCCGCTGTTAGAGATCAACGATATGGCGAGGCAGATGGCAAAGCTGGATTTTTCCGCATACTGCAACGTAGATACAGATGATGAATTTGGAGAACTGGCAAAGCATCTTAATATTATGTTCGCTAACTTGAAAGATGCTCTGCAAAAGCTGGAGGATGCCAATGAGCAGCTGGAATTGGCGAATCAGAAGCTGGAACAGGATGTGGAGAAGGAAAAAATGTTACTGGCACAGAGAAAAGAACTGGCTGACAGCCTTTCTCATGAGATGAAAACGCCCCTGGGGTTAATACGGGCCTACACGGAAGGCTTGCGGGAGGAAGCAGATGAAGGAAAGAAGCAGGAATATATGGTTTCCATCCTAGCTGCAGTGGACCGGATGGACCAGACGGTTGTTTCCCTGCTGGATCTGTCCGCTCTGGAAGCAGGGGTTGTACAGCTCAGGGAAGAACGCTTTGATTTTGTGGAGCTGACAGAGATTGTGGCGGGGAGACTTTTGCTGGATCTGCCGGATACAAAGCATGATTTTTCCTATGAATTGCCGGACGAAAAAGTATATATCTATGCGGACCGAAGTAGGATGGAGCAGGTTTTGACAAACCTGATTGAAAATGCAAAAAGATATGTTGCACCGGAAGGAAAAATTCATCTCAGTGTAACCTGCGGCACAGAATTTATGCGGTTTGGGATTTATAATGACGGGGAGATATTTTCGGAGGAAGAATTGGAAAAGATATGGAGGAAATTCTACCGGGGACAAAACACCAGGCCAGGAGGCTCCGGCCTTGGACTTGCGTCTGTTTCACAGATTCTTTCCCTGTATCATATTTCCTGCCATGTGCACAATCTTGAAAGGGGTGTTGAATTTTTCTTCGAATTTCCAATAGCCTGTTAAAACGAGTATTATAGCCTTGTTTCCATGAAAACATGGAGCAGGGCTCTTTTTACGTGAAGGCACAAGGATTTTCCTGGTTTCACACGGATTTCACACTGGCTGCACATCAGTTTCACACCATAATTATAAACTTGGGCCATCAAAGACAAGGAGGATACAGATAATGATATTTGGTTTAGAGTGGTACTGGTGGTTGGTTATTGTGGTAATTCTTGCAGTTTCGATTCCCTTTAAGATTAAATTTATGAAATGGTGGGGAAAACGCCAGCAGGAAAGCCGGAAAGGAAAGAAAGGAAAATGGGGTGATGAGGAGTGATTGAGACGCATGATCTGACTTTTTCTTATGGAAAGGATAAGCAGGCCCTAAAAGGGTTGGATTTTACAATAGAAGATGGAGAGATATTTGGATTTCTGGGGCCGAACGGCTCCGGAAAATCCACAACCCAGAAAATCCTTACCGGAATCTTAAAGGGGCATGGAGGGGAGGTTTACCTGTTTGGGCAGGATATAAAAAGCATCCGCAGCCGGACCTTTTTTCAAAAGATTGGGGTATTGTTTGAATTCCCTTATTTGTATGCAAATCTAAGCGCAGTGGACAATCTGAAATATTTTTCCTCTTTCTACCCGCAGGAGCAGGTGCGGGACATCGGGGAACTTCTGGAGATGTTGGAGTTTAAGAAAGATTTTCTCAAAAAGCCGGTATCTTCTTATTCAAAGGGGATGAGGCAGCGTGTCAGTATGGCCAGGGCGCTTGTCAGCAATCCAAAGCTTTTGTTCCTGGATGAGCCTACCAGCGGGCTGGACCCTGCTGGGGCAGTCCTTTTTCGAAAGATCATTGAAGAAGAACGCAGGAAAGGGACAACTGTATTTCTAACGACACACAACATGCTGGATGCAGATCTTTTATGTGACCGGGTGGCATTTATCACAAACGGGGAGATCGTGGCAGTGGATACACCGGAGGGATTGAAAGCCCGAAATAGTAACCACAGGGTAGCAGTGAAATATCGCTGCGGGGAAAATGTGGAGGAACGGGTCATTGAGGCGGCAGAATTAAAAAGAGGGATTCCATTTCCTTGTGATGAGTTGATCCAGATTCATTCCCAAGAGCCGACACTGGAGGATGTGTTTATTCGGTATACGGGAAAGGGGCTGGTCTGATGGGAAAGAAATTTCAAATGCTGTTTTGGAAAGATCTGCGAATGATGTGGTCGGGGAAATATGTTCTGATTGCTCTTGGTTCCCTGCTTTTTTATACGCTGTTTATTAACATTGGCTATGTGAATTTCATGTCAGCCCCCATGTATTCCGTCTATCTTTACGATCCGGGGGAAATATGCCCGGAGTCGGCAGAGGAATTGATAAGAGTTTCTTCTGACGGAGAGTTGGAAGAAAAATTAAGTGAAGATGGCAGTGCGATTGGGATAGACTTGAGTTCAGGAAAACCAGAAGTTATTCTTTATGAGAGTACCAAGAAGGCAGATGCACACCGTACAGATTACGCACTTTCCCTTTTATACGGAAAGGACGGAAAAAGTGCGGAAACCGTAGGAAGCTATTATGCGGAGCAGAAGGTACGCAGGGAGACTACTTGTGAGCTGCTTTTTGTAGAACTTGTTGCGGTGGGTTTTCTGGGAATCGCTTCCCTGCTGTTTAAAGAAAAGCAGATGGGTGTGATCCGGGTACACGGTATCCTGCCTTTGCCGGGAAGACTTTTTATTCTTTCCAAACTGGCAGTGTTCCTGCTTTCCGATGTATGTTTTGCGGTATTGATGGTGTTGTGCAATGTGGGAATTTCCGGGAAAGGGATACTTCCGGCTGTCCTTGTGCAGACGGGAATCCTGTCTGTGGTCATGGCGCTTCTGGGATTTTTCTGTGGCATGGTATTCCGGGACTTTAAGCAATTTTCTCTTGCTTATCTTGTCTTGGCAGTGTTTGCCATGGTTCCGGTATTCATGACGGCAAATACTCCGATTAAAATGGCATGGACGGAATACTGGCCATTTTATCAGCTTTATATGGGACTGAAAAATGCTTTCTTTGGAGAAAAATTAGGAAGTATATTGTATTTTACAACTGTGTTCTTGGGGATTGCAGTCTTATTTGCAATCACGCAGAAAGCATTCTATAAAGAAATAGCGAAGGAGGGGTGGGGATGTGGGGACTTTATTATCAGTTAAAAAGTGTGTGCAGGGATAAGTTCTGCATCCTGTCGTTTTTGATACCAGTGGTGGTTGCTTTCTTTTTACAGTTCATTGGTTCTTTCGATTTTTCGGCAGTAGGAGAGCTGCATTTTGCAGTTATAGAGAATACGGTGCCTGAAGATACGGTCCTTTGGCTTGAGAGATATGGAACAGTGACAGAATGTGCGGACTGGGAACAGCTTGTAGATGCAGTAAATGAACCTTCTACAACGCTGATCGGTGTGGAAATGGATGGAAAAGGGATAAAGACAATCATATCCGGAGATGAGTTTGAAATATTCCGGGAAACGGCAGATACTCTCCCGGAGCTTTATGCCATAAGGGGAGAGTATGCAGACATCCCGGTGCAAAAAAGGACGCAGCCAGATGTGATGGAAAATTACCAAAACCTATTCATGATCCTTACATTAATTGTGGCAATGTTTATGGGATGCACGTTTAATGCGGTAAACATGATATCAGAGAAAGAGGACGGGGTTGCTTTTATAAATGAGATATTGCCAATGACACGCATACAGTATGCGCTGCAGAAAACAGCAGTCGGGTTTGTCTTTGGTTTTCTGTCAGCAGCATTGACAGCTTTGATAGGTATCCATCTACCGGCGATGGAAATAGCAGTTCTGGTCATACTAATGAACCTGTCATCCTTTGTAGCATCCATATTTGGGCTGTTAATCGGAAAACTCTCGGAAGGGCTGATGGTGGGAATCGTCTATATCAAAGTTCTCATGATCTTGTTTATGGCAGTGCCTATGTTTGCTTACTTAATGGATGTAAAAGGGTTTTTAGCGGTCATCTGCAATGTGGTTCCGTCAACGGCGACTTTCCGTGGGGTGATGGAACTGCTCTCCGGAAATAGAAATGTGGCAATATCAAGTATATGGATTTTATGCATTCACCTTGCAGGGTGGTTTTTGGTCTGGTTGATATTAGAGAAAAAGTGGCAGAAAAATCTGTCAGTGTGAGGACTGGCAGATGCTTTTTTCACGCAGATATAAAGTCGATTTTTCAATTATCGAAATAAAAATATATTACGGCTTTGAGAAAATCCAATCAATAGGAACATTGCTTATGAGAGTCCTGAATGATAAAATTAGTTAAAACTAATTAACTGAGGTCGATAAAAAGGAGGACTCTTATGAAAAAGTTAGTAAAGCGGCTATCAGCGTTTCTTATGGCATTAGCATTGATGGTCACTGCCAGTGCAGCGCAAATGATTAGCGCAGAGGCTGCTGGGTCGCCGCCGGGTGAGATTCTGGAATGTAAATCTAATTTTGGTTATGATTTTCAGATCACATTTCCGGACGGTGCAGCAGACTGGTTGGGTGCGGTGAGTGCTGTTACTGTAGGCGGAATATCCTATGAAAAGGGAAGCAGTTCCTATAGTGTCTGGAATAACACATCGTTTTATGCTGACGCCAGCAGCCATTATATATTAATTGGCGAGCAATTTGAAGGTGATACAGCGGAGTGTGTAATTTCGGCAGATGGTTATGCAGATTTGATTCTGGAATTGGATAAGACAAATCATACAGCCGCAATTAAATCCGGTCAGGGCGGCGGCGATGAACATACCCATACAGGGGGTACAGCAACATGTCTTCAGAAGGCCGTATGTGAAGTATGTGGTGAAGAATATGGTGAGCTTGGTGATCATAATTTTGTAAATGGAAAATGTACGGTATGCGGTCTTGAGAAAACAGAGATACCATCAGTTACTGTAGATACTTCAGATCCTACATATTTTACACTTAAAATCGATGGCAATGACTTTGTACAGGGAATTTCATCTGTTTCATGCAATGGGGAAGTTCTGGAAGAGACCGAATATAAGATGGCCTTAAACGGAACAAAGTATTACCTGGATAAAGAAAACAATGCCATTTATTTTGATAAAATGAGCGGTGTACCTTTTAAATCCGGAGATATTCTTACAATCACAAATCCGGATTACAAAGATATGCGGTTGAAGGTGACGGTTGCAGCTGGTGAAGTCAGTGTTAAACCGGTTGATGACAGTGAGGAGCCGGGAGATGGGCATACACTTTATGTGCGTCTGGTCGGTTACTTTGAATCTGCACTTGTCAATCAGAAAGGCTATGACGCCATCAGCGGTGCATCTACTGGTGTTACGGAAAATAAAAACAGTAATGCCATTGTGGAAGCAGCACTTGTTGAAAAAGATGTGGAGCCAATGGAGGATGACTGGAAACCATTGAGTGATTCAGGTATCACAATTGATACGAAGAATACAAAGGTTAATCTTGATGGCAGCTGCGGAATGGCAGGGGTTTATTCTGTTTATGACAGTTCTATTACTCTGGCCGGAACTCCGTCGGTTAAGGGGACATATCCGATCAGTGTGACGGTTACCGATGACCAGGGACGTACGGCTACAAGTAATGAATTGATTTTCAAAATATATGATGGGCAGGAATATCTGGAAGACCAGCTTACTCTGGATAATTGTACACAGACCAGTGACGGGAAGTATATGTATGATATGGAACCGTGGGCAATGAAAAACTTTGATACGGCGGACAATGTCGTGACTGTTCCGGCAGATATCAAAGCATGGTATGGTTCTCATACCAGTGGCACTTATGGTGAACTGGGATATGCAATTCCGGAGGGCAGTGAAACAACTCAGACACTTGTTATTCCTGACGGCTGCAATCTGACCTTTGTGAATATGGATATTTTGAGCAGTGTCCGCGTTGTTGTGGAAGACGGCGGTACTCTTGTTCTCAGAGATTCAACAGTACAGGGCATTGTAGATGTGGCCAGTGGTGGAACATTTTCCATGAATTATAATGGATATGGAGATTCAGGTGAGTTCCTGAACGGTGCATCCATTAATGGACAGTTGATTTTACGGGATGGGGCAACACTGGAAAATTCAAAGATTTATTCCAACACAAACTTCATTCCAAATGGTAATGAAGCGCGTAAAAATACCAATCCTGTCGTAGTGATTGAAGGTGATGTAAATATCAGCGGTCAGGTATTTATCCGAGGTGATGAAGCGGCGACGGGGACAGATGCATCCACAGGAAAGAGCTATGCAGGACAGGCCGGACTTATGGTGAAAAATGGAACTTTAAATATCACCGAAGGTTCTGTATTGGCCGTATATGGCGGTGGTTATGATGCAACAACTTCTGTGGGCGGTACGGCAATAATTCTTGATAATGCCTCCATCACCGGTCCAGGAAAACTGATTGCTGTGGGAGGAAAGGGTACTTATGATGACGGCGGAAATGCTGTCTCAGGAAATGGAACTATTTCCACAGCGTCTGCTTATCTGGAAGGCGGCAATTCCTATCAGCCAAAAGCGGGAACCGGGGCTGGACTGGCTATGGCCGAGGGTGTTCTTCTGTCCGGAAATACAAACCGTAATTTAATTGATGGAAAAAATATTGCCAGTGAGAGCGATAATGTGGATACAGGCACATATTGGGGTTCTATTACGGAAACTCCGGATTTGTCGAAGTATCTTGTTGAGAATAATGCACCTGGAGAAATACCGGTTGTGATTCCTGTAACATCAGTTGCTTTGAGTAAAGAAAAAATTGAATTGACTGGAGAAGGAACCAGTGAAAATCTGATTGCAACAGTTCTTCCGGAGGATGCGTCAAATAAGAATGTTATATGGAATTCGGATGATGAATCCGTAGCTGTAGTTGATGAAAACGGTAAGGTCACCGCAGTGGCCGCTGGTACGGCTGTAATCATTGTAACGACAGAAGATGGAAGTTTCGGTGCAGCTTGTACGGTTACTGTGACGATACCTGAACCAGGACATGTTCATGAATGGAAAACAGAATGGTCTATGGATGGAGAAAAGCATTGGCATGAATGCGCTGTTTGCGGTGAAAGGAAAGATGAGGCAGCTCATATTCCGGGAGACGAAGCGACGGCTGCAACGGCACAGATATGTACAGTATGCGATTATGTTATAACTCCGGCCATTGGTGTAACGCCTCCGCAGATTATCGAAGGTATGAATGGTTCATGGAAGAAAGGAACCCAGGCTGTTCTGATTTTCAAATCAGATGCGGCATTTGCAGACTTTATCAGTGTATTGGTGGATGGAACCGTCGTTGATGGTGTTAATTATACGGTGGATGAAGAAAGCATGGTTGTCATTTTGAAATCTGCTTATCTTGAAAAACTGACAGTGGGAACACATACATTGACTATTCGTTCTCAGAATGGCGATGCATCGACTCAGTTTACAATTAAGGAAAAAGAGGTTTCGGAGACTAATCCTAAAGAAGAGGAAAAGAGCGAGACGAATACGAAAACTGAGACAAATACAAAGACTGAAACGAATACAAAGACTCAAACCAATTCTCCAAAAACTGGAGACAGTGCAAACATCCTGGTGTGGTTTGTTCTGTTGGCTGTTTCTGTTTCGGCTATCATTACGTTGGCAGTTTATAAGATGAAAAAGAAGTAATTATTCTATTTATAAGAAAGTCCAGTAAAAGAGATTGTAGTATTGCAGTCCTTTTACTGGATTTTTTATGCAACGGTTAGTGTGTCTATGGAAAGTTAAGACCGTGATATTGGAAAAAAGTATTCCATATGTTACACTAGAATACAAATGAGGGATGTTAAGTGAAAAGAAGAGACGAAGTTATAGAATATTGTTTGTCTTTTAAGAATACTTACGAGGACTATCCTTTTCATGATTCGAACTGGACAGTTATGAGACATAGAAATAACAGAAAAACTTTTGCATTAATTTATGAGAGAAACGGATGTATTTGGGTAAATGTAAAATGTGATCTGGAGTGGCGGGATTTGTGGCGAAACACATTTCTGTCAGTCGTACCTGCATATCACATGAATAAGAAATATTGGAATTCTATTATCCTGGACGGGACGGTTCCGGAAACGGATATAAAAAGAATGATTGCCGAGAGTTACGATCTAACAAAAGATAGAGAGGGCTAGAAATTTAGAAAATAGAAAGGAAGCAGATATACATGTATTGGGTAGAAGAAAGATGAGAGAACGGATTTATTTAAATGATGGCTGGAAATTTTCTGAAACCTATGAGGATGCCATGTGTTTTACGGCCTTTGATGAAAGCAGAATGGAAGAAGTTCGGCTGCCTCATACCTGTAAAGAGCTGCCCTTTCATTATTTTGATGAAGAACTCTATCATATGGTGAGTGGATACCGCAGGCGAATGTTTGTGCCGGAAAACTGGAAGGGAAAAAGTGTTTCTCTCACGTTTGAAGGTGTTGCCCATGAGAGTGAAGTTTTTATAAATGGGAAAAAGGTATATGAACATCGCTGCGGCTATACGGCGTTTTCCGTGGATATCAGCGATGAACTGAACTATGGCGAAGAAAACCTTCTGACGGTGAAAGTTGACAGCAGGGAAAGTCTTAATTTTCCGCCTTTTGGATTTGTCATTGACTATATGACCTATGGCGGAATTTATCGGGATGTGTATGTGGAGGTGCGGAACCGGGAGCGTCTGAAAGATGTATTTGTGAAGCCCCAGGTTCAGCTTGGAGGGGGCGTTTGCCCTTCAACGGAGGACCGGGACGTGCCGAAAGGGCCGGACGTATCTGTCTTTCTGGAATCAGAAGTGACAATAAGTCTGGCGGAGAGCCGCGGCCTGCTCCGGCAGTGGATTCGCCAAAAAGGTGAGACGGAGTATCATTTCCTTGGTGAAAAAGAGGTAAAGCAGGAAAAAGAAATATTGAAGTTTTCAAATTTTCAGGCCGAACTTTGGAATGTGGAGTGTCCCGTGTTATATGAAATCAAAACCGAACTTTTCATGAACGGTGAAATGGTGGATGTACAGGCAGTAACAGCCGGTTTTCGTCGGGCAGAATTTCGGAAAGCCGGTTTTTATCTGAATGGAAGAAAACTAAAAATCCGCGGTTTGAACAGACATCAGAGTTATCCTTATGTTGGCTATGCAATGCCGGCATCGGTTCAGAAAATGGATGCGGATGTTTTGAAAAAGGAACTTGGTGTCAATGCGGTGCGGACTTCCCATTATCCCCAGTCCCATTATTTCTTAAATCGCTGTGATGAACTGGGGCTTCTGGTGTTTACGGAGATTCCCGGATGGCAGCACATCGGAGATGAAGCATGGAAAGAGCAGGCCGTGCAAAATGTCCGGGATATGATTATTCAGTACCGGAATCATCCGTCGATTATTTTGTGGGGCGTGCGGATTAATGAATCGAAGGATGATGATTCCTTTTATAAGCGTACGAACGCGGCTGCCCTTGAGTTGGATGATACACGCCCGACCGGCGGGGTTCGGGCCTGCAAAAGGAGCAGCCTTCTGGAAGATGTGTATACATATAATGATTTTATACATGATGGAGAAAGGCCGGGGTGTGAAAAGAAATTCAAAATAACTTCGGATATGGATAAGCCCTATTTAATCAGTGAATACAATGGACATATGTATCCGACAAAGGCATTTGACTGTGAAAATAAAAGGACAGAACATGCGCTGCGCCATGCCAATGTGCTGAATGCAGTCGCCGGACAGGCGGATATTGCAGGCTGCTTTGGTTGGTGTATGGCAGATTATAATACTCATAAGGATTTTGGAAGCGGGGACCGTATTTGTTATCACGGTGTGCTGGATATGTTCCGCAACCCCAAGACGGCTGCGGCCGTTTATGCAAGCCAGCAGGAGGAACAGCCGGTGTTGGAAATCAGTTCCTCTATGGAAATCGGTGAACATCCGGCAAGCCGATGGACAGATTTATATATCTTTACCAATGCGGACAGTGTTCGTATGTATAAGAATGATTGCTTCATACGTGAATATAAACGGGAGGAATCCAGCTGGAAAAATTTGCAGCATGGGCCGATTTTAATTGATGATTTTATCGGAGATGTGTTGGAAACAAAAGAGCATATGCCGAAGAGCCAGGCGGATAGCTTGAAAAAACTGCTGAATACGGTGGCCCGCTGCGGTGAGACCCACATCCCGAAACGGCTGTATCCGGCGATTTTGAAGCTTCTTTTTGTGTATCGGATGAATATGAATCAGGTGTCGGATTTATATACCCGCTATGTGGGAGACTGGGGCGGCGCTTCGACCCGATATTGCTTTGAGGCAGTCAAGAATCAGAAAGTCGTTAAAACAGTTATTAAAGAACCGATGAAAAGGGTGTCATTAAGGGTTCAGGCTGACCACAGGGAATTAAAGGAAGAGCACAGCTATGATGTGGTAGCTGTGCGGATTCAGGCCGTCGATGAAAATGGGAATATACTGAATTTTTATAATGAACCGGTTTACTTTGAAGTGGAAGGGGAAGGCTCTCTGATTGGTCCTTCCGTCATTGCCTTGCAGGGAGGCATGGGTGGAACCTATGTAAAAACAAAGGGAATCCCCGGAAAAATTCTGCTTAAAATCCGCAGTACACAGGCAGAACAAGTCTGCCTGGAATTTACGGTGAAGGTCGAAGATGAGATAAGGAATATCTAATAGATGCTGACAAAACATGAATATGTCACTGCCCTTTGGCAAAGAATAAAGAATATCTTTTTCCAGGAGGCGAAGCGGCATGCAGGGGCATTTTTATGGGTGGTATTTTAAATGTCAATCGGATACACAGACCTTAGCGGTGATACCGGCGGTTCATCGTTCAGGACGAAGACAGACCTGTTCGATTCAGTTTATTACGGATACGGACGTCCGGACAGTCGAGTTACCCGGAAATTTATTTTATCGGACGGGGAAAAATATTTTTATTGGTAAGAATCGATTCGGTGAGAGCGGTATTCAACTGAATGTGCGGACGCCGGAATTGAGTGTTTGCGGCCGATTGGATTTTGGCCCGCTGTCTCCGCTGAAATATGATGTTATGGGCCCCTTCGTATGCGTGCCCTTTTTAGAGTGCCGTCATAGTGTGTGGAGTATGAAATATAGAGTTTCCGGAAAGGTACACATCAATGGGCGTGAATATGTTTTTCGAAATACCTGGGGATATTGGGAAGGGGACCGGGGATGCTCCTTTCCGAGGCAATATGCCTGGACCCAGTGCTGTTTTCGAGGCGGTTCCTTGATGTTATCCGCAGCGGATATTCCCCTGGCTGGTTTTCATTTTCCGGGTATTATAGGCGTTGTGTTATGGCAGGGCCATGAGTACCGGCTGGCAACTTATCTGGGAGCCAGGGCCGTCCGGATTCGCCAGGGAAGGATTCAGATTGTTCAGGGGAATTTGAAACTGGAAGTCTTCCTTCCGGAAGCTTCCGGAAAGCCCCTCAAAGCTCCGGCAATGGGAAATATGACAAGGATTATCCGTGAAAATGCATCCGGCAGGGCCTTTTACAGATTTCAAAAAAATAATGAGGTCCTTTTTGCATTTAAAACAGAAAGAGCTTCTTTTGAATATGAGTATCCATTTTGAAAGGTATTCTTATTATGGTTAATGGGGGCAAGAGCAAAGTTGGAAAGTAGGGAGATTTGGAAATGCCAGAATCAGTTATAGAATTAAAATGTGCGGTTCATCCAAAGCAGGCCGCGGATATTGTGGAAGAAACGATAAAAAGTGTATATCCCAAATACTATCCGGCAGGAGCGGTTCAGTTTTTTCTGAATCTGCATTGTGAAGAGCGAATAAAAGCAGCAATGAGAGAAGAAAAGGTTTATCTTGCCATGGCGGGACAGAGGCTGGTGGGAACTGGAAGCATTCGAAGAAATGAAATCTGCCGTTTATTTATTTTACCTGAATACCAGGGAAAAGGCTATGGCAGCAGGCTGATGGACTTATTGGAAGAGCAAGTTTTTCAAAGCTATCCCGTTGTACATATCGATGCTTCTTTCCCGGCAGAAAGCATGTATTTAAAAAGAGGATATCAGATTGTTTCTTATGAGAAAATTGAAACCGAGAATGGAGACTTTCTCTGTTATCATATTATGGAGAAAAGAAATTAAAAAATGTGATTAAATCCAAGTGCGTAGGCGATATTTGTCAAAAAGTGACGATATCGCTTTTTGTTTTGATTTGGACTTCCATGTATGTAAAAAATAGTGTATAATAATGGAGAAACCACGCAATGCGAAAAGAGGGGGCGTATGATGAAGGAAATTAAGGATGCTATTATAGAGCTTAGAAAAGAAACAGGATTGAATCGGAAGGAATTTTCAGAGCATTTTGGAATCCCGCTTCGGACGATTGAAGATTGGGAAGCCGGCCGAAGGACACCGCCGGAATATATTCCAAGGCTGATGAGATATCAGTTTGAGTATGAAAAATTAGTGAGAGATAAACAAAATGGGTGAAAAAATTGAAACTGCTAATGTAGAAGAAGAAACAAAAAATACGGAAGTACTTGTGCCAATGGAGACAATTCAAAATTTGGTATATGTTGTCCGGGGCAAGCAAGTCATGCTGGATAGCGATTTGGCAAGATTATATCAGGTGGAAACGTTTAATCTTAATAAAGCCAGAAAGAGAAATGAAAAGAGGTTTCCAGAAGATTTTTGTTTTCAATTGACAAAAGAAGAGTATCAAAACTTGAAATTCCAATTTGGAATATCAAGTTTCGAGGGCAATGAGCATGGTGGTAGACGAACCCTTCCATATGTTTATACGGAACAAGGCATTGCCATGCTTTCAGCAGTACTTCGGAGTGATATAGCGGTACAGGTCAGTATTAAGATTATGAAAACTTTTGTGGAAATGCGGAAATATATGGCTCATACATCTTTGATTCTGGAAGAAATGAATCAGATTAAAATGAAACAGATTGCAGATCAGCAACGCAATGAAGAACGTTTTGAGCAGGTATTTGATTACATAGCAGAACACCAGGAGAATAACCAGAAAATATTTTTTGCCGGCCAGATATTCGATGCGTTTAGTTTGCTTTCAAAGATAATTGGGCAGGCAGAAAAAAGCATTGTATTGATAGACGGATATGTAGATGTTGGAACATTAAATATACTTGCAAAAAAGAAGGCTAAAGTAGCGGTATGTATTTACACTTCATCAAAAACTAAGCTGACAGCACAGGATGTTACGAAATTTAATGCTCAGTATCCAACTCTGAATATAAAGTATACGAAAGTATTTCATGACCGATTTTTAATATTGGATGAAAATAAGGCATTTCATATCGGGGCTTCTTTGAAAGATGCCGGGAAGAAATGCTTTGGTATTTCACAGATTGAAGATGAAGGTGTTATAAGAGATATTTTGGGCAGATTGCAGAGTGGAAAGGGAAGGAAGGGGATAAAGGTATGGATGCACAAAAATATATTGACAATAACCCGGTGATTCAAAGGATTGCTGCGAAACAGGAGACGGCCTGGATGAATCCTTATTATCTGCCGTTTGAGGTGACAGATGCGGTTTGTCAACTGATTGTTTCTGATGCGGATATTGAGGATGCGGAGAAGCGTTTGGAAAGGTTTGCATCATTTATTCGACGGTGCTTTCCGGAGACGGAGGAAACCGGTGGCCTGATTGAGTCGCCGCTGCGGGCAATTCCAGCCATGCAGAAAAAGCTGGAGGAAACTTATGACTGTCAGATCCCAGGTAAACTTTTTTTGAAGATGGACAGCCATCTGGCAATTGCAGGTTCGATCAAAGCAAGGGGCGGAATCTATGAGGTGTTGAAGTATGCGGAGGATTTGGCCCTGGAAAGAGGTCGATTGACTGCGGAGGATGATTATGCCCGGCTGGCCGATGATGATATGAAGGTATTTTTCGGACAATATACAGTACAGGTGGGTTCTACCGGGAATCTGGGGCTTTCGATTGGGATTATGAGTGCAGCCTTGGGTTTTAAAGTGAAAGTTCATATGTCGGCCGATGCAAAACAGTGGAAAAAGGATTTGCTTCGCAGTAAGGGCGTCGATGTCATTGAGTACAGCGATGATTATTCGAGAGCCGTTGCGGAAGGACGAAAATTGTCGGATATGGACCCGATGAGTTATTTTGTGGATGATGAGAAGTCGGTTAATCTTTTTCTGGGGTATGCAGTGGCAGCAAAGCGGTTAAAAAAACAGTTGGAGGATGCACAGATTATCGTGGACGAAAGTCATCCGTTAATCGTGTATATCCCCGCAGGCGTCGGCGGTGCGCCGGGTGGCGTGGCTTATGGTTTAAAAAGAATTTTTAAGGACAACGTACATTGCTTCTTTACGGAACCGGTTTTATGTCCGTCGGTGCTTCTGGGAATCGCCACTCAGAAATTTGAGAAAGCAAATGTACATGATTTTGGAATTTCTGGCATAACGGAGGCTGACGGTCTGGCCTGTGCCAGTCCCTCCGGTTTTGTTACCCGGATTATGACAAATCTTCTCTCCGGAGAATTTACGGTGGAGGATGCTAAGCTTTATGATTATCTCCGGCTTTTATACATTTCTGAACAGATTTCCATTGAACCGTCCAGTTGTGCGGCCTTTTGCGGTCCATGCGGGTTGCTTCATTATGACGATTCCAGAAAATATTGTGAAGAGCATGGTTTAAGTTCGGAAGTTCTTTCTAATTCTACTCAAATTGCCTGGGCTACGGGTGGAAGGCTAGTACCGGAAGATGTACGAAAGAGCTATTTGGAGACCTATATTTAATAAAAAGTGTTTTGGGGAGATATATTTTTTTATAAACATATCAGATGTTAGCTGACGGCAATTATGGCCTGGCTGTCAGTGAAGGAACTTTTGGTGGTGTGCCGACAGCTTACTATGATTTATTCCGTGTAGAAAATGGTAAGATTACAGAACACTGGGATGTCATGGAAACCATCGTCGATGAATCCACATGGCAGAATGATAACGGTAAATTTTAAATGATGAAAGCAAAAGATTTTAAAGAGGATGACCGAATGCAGTATGAGGTGTATAATAGGAAACATGAATTCAGGTGAGGTGGCAAATGAAGTTTTCTAAGATAGAACAAGATTCGTGGCTGTGGTGGTCAGCAAAAAAACCGGAAGATGCGAAAATTTGTATTATGGGCATTCCGTTTGATAATGCAGTCAGTTTAAAAAAAGGGGCATCGGAAGGGCCAAAAAGAATTCGGGAGTTATCCGTGGATATGTCGGATGTGACGGAAGACATGATTCCTGTTGATGAAGAGCTTTTATATGACCTGGGTGATATACCGGTGACATTGGACTGGGAGGCATACTTTAGACAGGTGGAAGAAGAGGCTTATCAATTAATGCAGTATGAGAAATTTTGCATTTTTATCGGTGGTGATCATTCTGTCTCAATTCCGCTTCATAGGGCATTTGGAAGGTATCAGAAGGAGATGAAAGCGGATGCCAGAATAGGCGTGATTCACTTCGATGCACATTATGATTTATGCAGCCAATATGATGGACACAGATGGTCTCATGCCTGTACGGAAGCAAGAGCATTAGAGTCTGTTATTTCGGGTAGAGATTTGACGTTTGTGGGGATTCGGGTGGCAGAATTGGATGAGTTAAAAACGTTAGAAAAAAATCCGGCGATTAAAACCATACGCGCTGTAGATGTTTATCGGGAAGGGCCGCAAAAAGTAATTCAATCTCTGAAAGAGCGCTATCAGGGTTATGATGCACTATATGTGACATTAGACATTGATGTTTTAGACCCGGCCTGTGCACCGGGAACCGGGACTCCGGTGGCCGGTGGCCTGAGCAGCCGGGAATTGCTTGAAATCATAAAAGGTATTTTTAATAGCCTGCCTGTGAAAGCCATGGATATTGTGGAAGTAGCACCGCCGTTGGATGTTAATGATATTACTTCGTGGGCGGCATTGGGAATTATACATCAGATATTTGGTTGGTTCAGTCAAAATAAATGAGTCATTGAGATTGACCGTAAATTGTTTATGAGGGGTTACATATGGATGAAAATCCCGAAACAGATTTCCATTCCCGACCTTTTTGCCTGTATGAATGCGAAGAGGCAGCATCTGGAAATACGCGGGCTGCTGGAGCAGGCTGCGGCGCAGTTCGAACAATAGGTTATTTATATGGATTCTGGTATTCCGGACATAGATAGGTCTCGCTCCAGGTCATCATTGTTTGGAGTACCGGAATAAAACTTTCACCCAATTCGGTTAAGGTATATTCAACCTTGGGAGGGATTTCGTTGTAAATCTTACGGTGGAGAAAGCCGTCCTTTTCAAGCTCACGGAGCTGTCTGGTCAAGGTGGATTGGGTGATGCCGTCAAGGCGGCGCATTAATTCTCCGAAACGCTGTACTTTATAAAAAGAGACATACCATAAAATCAATATTTTCCATTTTCCGCTCAAGACAGACTGGAGCATACTCATAGGAACACATCGCGCAATCACTTCTGTATGATTAAATTTATTATCTGCCATCTTTATCATTCCTTTCATTCTTCAAAAACAGTATAGCCAAAATAAAAAAGAAAAACAAGACAGGGTCTTTTTTGATACTTGGTCTTAAAAAAGACCGTACTTGAATAATTCGGCGGTTTTTTGTAGGCTTTTGTATATAAACAGATGGCCGGATTCTTAAGAACTGTTTGAATTTTATTTTTGAGGAGTGGATAGCTATGCATTATACAGGAACGATATGGAGACCGCCCTATGAGGCATCGTCTCTTTTGATTGAGGTTACAGCAGGATGCACCCATCACAAATGTAAATTCTGTACATTATATGATGACCTTCCTTTTTCATTTCGAATGTCGCCGATGGAGGATGTGGAAGCAGATTTAAGAGAGGCCAGCAGGCAATATGGGTTATGGAAACATTATAAAGTTTCCAGGACTTTTTTAACCGGGGCAAATCCCTTTGTGCTGAAAACAGAAAAATTACTCACGATCGGAAAAATGGTACGGAAGTATTTTTCAGAAAACAGAACCATCGGTTGTTTTGCCAGGGTAACGGATGTGACGGCAAAAACAGATGAAGAATTGGAACAGTTAAAAGCGATCGGTTATGATGGATTGACCATTGGCATTGAAACAGGAGATGATGAAGCCTTAAGTTTTATGAATAAAGGATATTTATCGAAAGATATTGTGGCGCAATGCAAACGGCTGGACCGGGCCGGAATCAGTTACAATTTCTTTTATCTGACCGGCATATCCGGAGCTGGACGAGGCGAAATCGGGGCGAAACGGACTGCAGAAATCTGCAATCAGATCCATCCAAAGTTAATCGGGACAAATATGTTGACAATTTATCCGGAATCGGAGATATATCAGGAAATTAAAAATGGCAGATGGCAGGAAGAAGGGGAAACTGAAAAATACAGGGAGCTGAAAGCTTTGATAGAAAATCTGGATATACCGGTGATTTTTGCCGCATTGGGTGCGTCCAATGCGGTTCAGTTGCAGGGAAGTCTTCCGAAAGACAGAGTAAAACTGCTGGATGTACTGGATGAAATCATCGGCAGCGTGGGTGAGGAAGAATTGCTCAGATATCGCAGAAATCTGCGTTCACTTTAAAAGAAGTCATGTGGGTGCCAATGTATTTGTCTGCATATTCTGCGGGGTTTGTGAAAAACTAATTTAAACTTGAATTTTTTTATCGAAGGCGTTAAAATGTGTAAAACAGGAAAATAATAAGCATGTGGTTGTGGGCTTGAACATCTGACTCTGAAAAGCATACCATAAGCTTATCAAATAAGATTTGTCATTGATGTGTGGATGAGAGCCAGTAAGGGCCTTTTCCACACATTTTTTGTCAAGGAGGTTGACATCATGGGATTACTTGAAAATGAATTTATTAAATTTATGGGCAGATTTGACAGGTGCCCTTTTGCTGTTGTTTTAAACGGCGAGGAGCATATTATCGGTGAAGGAGAGCCAGCCTTCACCGTCATTTTTCATAAAGTACCAAAGGTGTCGGATTTGATGACCAGTACGTCTATTACTTTAGGTGAGGCCTATATGAACGGCGAGTTGGAAATTAAAGGCGATTTATATGAAACACTGAATATGTTTATGGGACAGATGGGAAAGTTTTCCACGGATAAAAAGAAACTGAAACATATCATATTCCCTTCCAACTCCAAAAAGAATCAGAGAAAGGAAGTATCTTCTCATTACGATATCGGAAATGATTTTTACAAGCTGTGGCTGGATGAAACATTAAGTTATTCCTGCGGATATTTTAAAAATGAAGAGGACAGTCTTTATGAAGCCCAGTGCAACAAGGTGGACCGTATTCTGGAAAAGTTGGATTTGAAGGAAGGTATGAGCCTCTGTGATATTGGTTGCGGCTGGGGATTTTTACTGATTCGTGCAGCGAAAAAATACAAAATTCATGGCGTTGGAATCACGTTGAGTTCGGAGCAGGCGAAGAAGTTTCAGGAGCGTATTGAGCAGGAACATTTGGAAGGTTGTCTGGAGGTTAAACTGCTGGATTACCGGGATTTGCCGAAATCAGGCATGAAGTTCGACAGGGTAGTCAGTGTTGGTATGATTGAACATGTGGGACGGGAAAATTACGAACAGTATATGAAGTGTGTAAAGAGTGTTTTGGCGCCGGGCGGTTTGTTTTTACTTCATTATATCAGCGCTTTACAGGAACATCCGGGAGATGCCTGGGTGAAAAAATACATTTTCCCGGGCGGTGTTGTTCCAAGCTTGAGAGAAATCATTAACATTGCGGGAGATGTGCGTTTCTATACACTGGATGTGGAAAGTCTGCGTCGGCATTATAACCGGACCCTGCTTTGCTGGAACCGGAATTTTCAGGAGCATCGGGAAGAAGTTGCGGCCATGTTTGATGAAAAATTTGTGCGTATGTGGGAGCTTTATTTATGTTCCTGCGCGGCCACATTCAATAACGGAATTATCGATCTTCACCAGATATTATTCAGCAATGATGTGAACAATGAACTGCCGATGACTCGCTGGTATTAGAAAAATTTAGAGATTTTTTATTAAAAGTGCTTGACTCTCCCCTTATGGGGAGAGTGTAGAATGACTCCTGAACAATCGGAAGGAGGAATTTTATGAGCACAGAATGTATAGAAGTCCGGGAACTGACGAAATCCTTTCATGGGCGAAGGGTTGTGGATGGTCTTTCATTTTCCGTGGAAAGAGGCCAGGTGTTTGGTCTTTTAGGTCACAATGGCGCTGGCAAGAGCACAACCATTGAAATGATACTCGGCTTAAAGAAGCCGGATTATGGTAAGGCGACGATTTTTGGTCAGGAGGCGTCGGTAAACCGAAGGGAATTATTTGAAAAGGTTGGCGTTCAGCTTCAGGCCTCGAATTATCAGCCGGCAATCCGGGTAGAAGAAGTGTGCAGGGAGCATGCGGCGCTTTATCGGCAATCGAAGGACTATTGTGAACTTTTGGAAGTTTTTGGACTTGAGAAGCTGGAAAAAAGCCAAGTGGCAAAGCTATCCGGAGGAGAACGGCAGAAGCTGTCGGTGGTTTTGGCACTGATTGGCGATCCGGAAATCGTTTTTCTGGATGAATTGACGACAGGGCTGGATGTAGCAGCCCGTCGGGAGGTATGGAGGACGCTGAAGGGGCTGAAGGAAAGCGGTCTTACAATCCTTCTTACCACGCATTATATGGAGGAAGCGGAAAATCTCTGTGATTGGATTTTGCTGATTCGGAACGGAAAAAAGGTGGCAGAAGGCAGCGTATCTGAAATCATTGCTGCTTCACCTTATGAGAATCTGGAGGAAGCCTATCTTTGGTACATGGGAGAGGAGGTAGAGCTGTGAAACGGTTTTTGAAAATATACGGGATTGAGCAAAAACTGTTTTTCCGCTCTGCTGATGTTTTTGTCTTTAATCTTTGTATGCCGGTGGCAACACTGGTTTTGATTGTGATGATTGCCGGAGGAAAGGCTGCGGGAGATAGTGGGATGACTTATCTGCAGAGTGCATTCGCATCTTTGATATCGGTAGGAATCTGCTGCAGCGCATTTATGAGCATTCCTATTGTCATGGTGGACTACCGGGACAAAAAAATCCTGAAGCAATTTTACTGCAGCCCGGTAAGTCCTGCCTGTTTGCTGGGGGCGGATACTCTCTGTTCTGCTGTTATGGCGGCAATATCCGCGCTTTTGGTATTCGGCGTGTCAGTGGTATGTTTTGGTTACCGAATGCAAGGCGATGTTTTCACTTTTATCGCAGCGTGGCTGCTGACACTGGCCTCAATGTTTTCTATCGGCCTGATGATTGCAAGTCTTTGCAGAACAGTCAAGGTAATGAACGCAGTGACCAGCCTTGTTTACTTCCCAATGCTGTTTCTTTCTGGTGCAACGATTCCTTACGAGATTTTCCCTAAGGAGCTTCAGGCCGCAGCCAATGTCATGCCGCTGACCCAGGGTATTAAGCTGATGAAATCGGTGTCTATGGGAGCAGGTTTAGCGGAGGGAAGCTATATCGTGATTTTGCTTTTGGTGATTACGGTCATCTGTGGTATCATATCGGTAAAGACATTTCGGTGGGAATAGACGAGGAGGGGTGTTTCATGGAAATGAGAGAAGAACATAAATGCTTTGATAAAACACCTGGTTTTTTATATCGGATTGGTATGTTCGCTCAGATGAACCGTATCACCGTCAAAACGCTGCGTTTTTATGAGGAACAGAACCTTCTGCTTCCGGCTTATGTAGATGAGGAAAACGGATACCGCTATTATACGATGAATCAGATGGCGGTGCTGCACCGGATTACGGCGCTCAAACAGGCCGGATTTACCATTGAGGATATTAAGGGGCTGAACCGGGAATCTGAGCCGGCCTCTTTCCTTGCCAGAAAACGGGCAGAGGTGGTGTTGAAAATTGCGGAGCTGACCAGGCAGCTGGCGGTGATCGACAGTTATCTGGCAGGTCCCGGCGATTCCCTCGAAGAACTGGTGTTAGTGAAAACCATCCCTTCGGTAATCGCCGCAACGATGCAGCGACGGATTGAAGCCTATGACGCGCTGTTTGATTTGATGCCGGAGATGGGAGCAGAAATGGAGCATCTTGGGTGTGAGTGTGCGCTTCCGGAATACTGCTTTACCCACTATCTGGAGCCGGGCTATAAGGATGAACAGATTCTTGTGGAGGCTTGTCAGGCTGTGACTGAGAAAAAGGAAGATGCAGAACAAATAAGATTTCGGGTATTTCCGGAAATCCAGGCAGCCTGTATTTATCATAGAGGCTCTTACCGCAATTTTGCCCGCACCTATGAGGCTATTTTGAAGTATATCGAGGATAACGGTTATGAAATCTGCGGGAATATCCGGGAGAAGTATATTGATGGCATCTGGAATAAGGATACGGAGGAAGAATGGCTTTCTGAGATACAAATCCCGGTTAAAAAAACGGAAGACGGAAACTAAAAAAACAAATTTTTGCGTTCGACTTCCGGCAGCAAAGAAAAGCTGCCGGAAGTTTTTCTTTATTTTGAGCAGGGATATTGACAGAACAGCAATAGAAGATTATAATAAAACAAACAATGCACATCGAACGATGCGCAACAAAGAGTGCTCAAAATAGAAAGCATAGGGAGGAAGAGATTGTATGCCGCCGAAACCGAAGTTTACAAGAGAAGAGATTATTGCAGCTGCCCTTGATCTGGTCAGAGAAAAAGGAATGCAGGCTCTGACTGCCAGAGATATTGGCAATCGTCTTGGGATTTCGGCTCGTCCTGTTTTTACAGCCTTTAAGAACATGGAGGAAGTGCAGCAGGAGGTTCGCAAGGCAGCCCGAAATCGGTTTAGAGGTTATGCAGAGAAGGCTGTGAATTACTCGCCTGCTTTCAAGCAGATGGGGATGCAGATGATTCTTTTTGCAAAGGAGGAACCGAGGCTTTATGAGCTGCTGTTTATGAAAAACGATGGAGCGCCTCATTTCCTTGAAGAAGGATATCTGTCCCGGGATGAAATTGCCGCTTCCTCGGTGAAAACCATTCAAAAAGATTATGGCTTGACTTATGAGGATGCGAGGACGCTGTTTCATCATGTGTGGATTTTTACCTTTGGTATTGGCGCACTTTGTGCGACAGGTGTGTGCAGTTTCTCAGAGGAAGAGATGAATGAGCTGTTGGGACAGGATTTCATGGCAATGCTCATCCGTATTAAGTCAGGAGAAATCCATCAGGCTACCGTGCGTCCTATACCGAAAGAGTAAAGCATTGGCAAGGCAGAATTGAATTTCATCGGGGAATATCGCATCTTGTCTACCAGGCATTGAAAAGAAGAAATTCATGCAGTATCCTGAATTTGTGGGAATGGAAGGGAGTGAAAATCATGCGGGTATCGATACGAAAAGTGGAGCGGCCGGAGGATGAGCAGGTCGTTTTAGAGTGTATGAAGCTGACCGCTGATTTCCGGGATGTTCAGGAGTATGTCCTGATGAAAGGCAATCTGGTGGCCGGGTATATCGATGAAGCGGTCTATCAGATTCCACTGGCCGATATCCTATATTTCGAGGCAGTTGGCGACCAGGTTTTTGCCTATACCACCGACGAGCTGTACTCCGTGAAAAAACGGCTGTATGAGATTGAGTCACTGTATGCAGACCGAAAATTTATACGCTGTTCCAAGTCGGTCATCGTAAACCTTTTACAAATTGAGTCTTTTCGCCCGGCGCTGGCTTCCCGTTTCTTTGCCAAAATGAAAAACGGAGAAGATATCCTGATTTCCCGCATGTATGCCAAAACACTGAAAAAGAGACTGATGGAGGGATAAGTTATGCGAGAAACAATTGTAAGGTATTTTCGTATCTTTTTGATTACCCACTTGTTTATTTCAATCAATACCGCGATTGTCGGGCAGATATTAGAGCCGGATGCACACCTGACCTACTATTCTATGTGGGGACCGGTGATTATGGCGTTTTTGTGTATTCTTCCTTCGTTCCTGCTGCATTTTGCGAAGGAGCTGTCCATCCGGCAGATTATTATCCGGCGGGTGATTCAGGTATTGATGATTGAAGCAATCATACTTGGTTTCCTGTATATTGTCGTGCCTATGCGGGATGTCAAGGCTTCGCTTTTGGTTGCGGCCTCGGTCGTGGTTGTATATGTAGTGATTTGTGTAGTTGATTGGATGCAGGGATGTATGGATGCCGAGGTAATGAACCGTCGGTTGGAACAATTGAAAAAGGAGCAATTATAAAATGGAAAAACAAGGACGATGGCTGCTATGCCCTATTTGCCATAGTAAGACCCGTGTATGGATACGGAAGGGCACGGTCCTCGAAAACTTCCTGTTGTTTTGTCCGAAGTGCAAACAGGAGCGGTTGATTAAACTGAAACAATTTCATATGACGCTTTTACCAGAGCCAGACGCAAAGACGCAGAGCCAGTAATCCAGAGATATGGATGTATGGTTCTGCGTTTTTTTGAATCATATCTATTCTCATTTCGGTCGGTATTGGCACATTCCTTGGCGTATTTGAAAACAACCCCGCCGCTTACTATTGCTATAAAGCGGCAGGATTTCAGAATGTCACTGCGGCAGAGCAGGAATTTTGAATGTATAGGGAGAAAAATAAATGAAAAAACCATTTTTGATTATTATGATACTGGCAGTCTGCGTCGGGCTTCTTAGTGGATGCCGGATATCGATTCATTCACCCACTAGCTTGTCATCCTTTTATTATGACAATGCAGAGAAATATGTCGTCGGCGGGTCCGGCATTACCGACGCTGTGGAGCGGGTGGAGATCTGTTGGTTCAGCGGCAGCGTCAAGGTTGCCGCCCACAAAGAGGACATCGTCCGTTTTTCGGAAGAAGCAAATCGGATATTGACAAATGATAACAGAGTTCATTATTGGCTGGATGGCACGACCTTGCGGATTCAGTTTTGCAGCAGTGGTGAGTGGGATTTGAATGGTCTGAAAAAAGATCTGACGGTGCTGTTGCCAGAGGAATTGATGCTGAAAGAACTGAAAATCAACTGTGTGTCCGCCAAGATAGAGGTCGATTCCATTCAGGCAGAAGAACTGAACCTCAATACGATATCCGGAGCTGTCACAGCCGAGGTGCTTGGAGCCATGAGAGAACTGCGCGTGAGCACGGTTTCGGGCAAAGCGTCGGTCACAGCGCAGAGAATTGAAACAGTTGAAATGAATTCCACCAGCGGGGCCTTGCTCCTATCCGCGGAGGAAACCCCAGAAAGGATTGATATGGATACCGTGTCCGGCGCAGTTACGCTCATTTTACCGGAAGATACCGGCATGACTCTCCGGTTTGATACGGTCAGCGGAAAACTATCATCAGAGCTGCCCGGTGAAAGGGATGGAAAGAATTCTGTTTTTGGGGACGGTACCTGTGAGTGCGATATTGACACCACTTCGGGTGATTTGAGAATAAAAGTCAATGGAAGGGATGAGAAATTCGCAATGATTGATTTATTTCAAGGAGGCGGAAACGATAATGAGCAAATATGATCCCCTTTGGGCGTATATACAAGGGCAAAGTAGCCAAACGCTTATGCTGAGTTTTGCAGAGATTGAAACGGTCTGTGGCCTGCCCATTGACCATTCTTTTCTAAAATATAAGAAAGAGCTGTTGGCCTATGGCTGGCAGGTCGAAAAAATTTCCATGAAACAGCAGACGGTTCGCTTCCGGAAAAGCGGGCAGGAAACAGGGAGGTAAAAAGGATGGCGACGAGTAAGGAATATCTGTGCGACGACCGGTTGCTGATAAAGCCGGAGCCTAAAGAAATGAGAAAGAAAAATCGGAATTAGAAATGCAAAGAAAATGGAGCAAAATTATGTTTAAAATTTATGTTTATGTGCTTGACACTTTAGCTGATTGGGAACTTGGATATGTGATTGCGGAATTGAATTCCGGGCGTTTTTTCAAAAAAGATGCACCTTGTGTATCGGTTAAGACGGTCAGCTTTTCAAAAGAGCCAGTCAAAACAATGGGCGGACTGACAATAGTTCCCGATTGTTTAATTGATGATATTGCCGTGAGTGAAACAAGCGTGCTGCTGTTACCGGGCGCAAATACATGGAATGACCCGAAACATAGTGCAATCATCGAAAAAGCAGGGGAGCTTCTTTCCGTGGAAGCCACGGTATGCGCTATCTGCGGGGCTACCGTTGCGGACAACAACCTGATTACCGCAGGTCCCACCGGAGCTTTGCTGTGGGCTAGGCAAATTATTGAGCATTTGGGCGTTTTCCAATCCAACACACTGGAATCCTGGTATGAATATTTTCGTACTGGTGAGCCGCAGCATTTCTTTGCCCTCATGCAAACGTTGTCGTCTGATAATGAAAAAACATATGGATAAAGCGTACCACCAGAAGAAATACCAGTTTGCCTGGAACTATTTTAAGACGGAGCTGGCAGATGACACGCCATTTACCCACAGCGGTGCAGATAAAGTCAAAGTATATATTATGCCAATGTATAGAGCCAATAAGTTAAATTGGGAGGCTATCAGATGAAACAACTTAAAACAGCTTTAATTGTGATAGATATGCAAGCAGATTATATTGGGGAAAAGAGCAAGCATAACTATTATCCTAATGCGTTAATTGGAAAAATTAACGACAGAATAGCCATTGCTGTAAATTCAACCGAAGTTATTATCTATATTAAACAAGTAGGACGATGTAGCAAAAAGCCTTGCGTTTCGGATTTTGTGGAGGGTTTATCTATAGTATCGGATTTTATTGTCGAAAAAGAAAAATCAAGCATTTTTAGTAATCCTACTCTGTTGGATACATTAAAACAAAATGAAATCACAAATATTGAACTTATTGGAATTGATGGGAACTGTTGTGTCGCTTCCTCTGCAATAGATGCGTCAAAATTAGGCTTCTCAGTTGTTTTGCCATTAATTTATGTTGGGACAAAAAACAAAGAACGTTTCTCTAAAACAAGAGAGAAACTATTGAGAGCAAATGTGCAGATAATTGAGTAATAAGAGGAAAAATGAGCATTTAACGAAAACCTACGGAGAGAAAAAAGTGGTGGATAACCTTTCCCTTCATATACAGCCGGGAGAAATTTATGTGGATGGCGTATCCATGAAACAGAATCCTCTGGTTTGCAAGGCCAAGCTGGTCATTATTTCGGCGCTGCTCCATAATCCCCAGCTCATTATCATGGACGAGCCTTTCGTCGGGCTTGACCCCAAGGCTACCCACCTGCTGAAGGGACTGATGCGGGAAATCTGCGATAATGGCGGAGCTATTTTCTTTTTTACCTATGTTTTGGAGGTGGCGGAAAAGCTCTGTGACAAGGTGGCAATCATTAAAGGTAGCAGGCTCATCAAATACGGCACCATGGAGGAGGTCAAGGGAGACAGTTCCCTTGAAAGTGTGTTCCTGGAATTGGAGGGAGAGCAATGACAAAGGCATTATTCAAAAAGCAGATGATGGAGGTTTTCACGTGGGTTTATCAGAATAAAAGGTCCGGGAAGAACCGTTTGTCCAAAGGGATTGTTGGGTACGTTCTGTTGGCCGGGCATTGTTTCAGAAAGAGGTGTGTCGTTTTCTGGGTAGTGCCAACTATATGCTCAACTGCGGTCTTGGCATTATTATCATGCTGGTTTCTGCCAGTGCATTGCTGTGGAAGCAGGCAATGATTCGGGAGGTGCTGTTTGGGGCTTTTGCTGGAAAAGAAGGAATCATTCCACTGATTGAGGCGGGAGCGGTCTGCCTGCTCTCTGCCATGAACGACGTCACTGCACCGTCTGTTTCTTTGGAAGGAAAGAATCTGTGGCTGGCATAGGTATTTCCGGTATCCGGCCGGCAAGTGCTGCTGACGAAGGGCGCGAGGATATTTGAAGCCTTATGAGGAGGCAAATGTAAAAAATACGAAAAGAACCATCACCGTATCCGGAAAAATGCGGAAGGCAGCATATTGTTTCGGATGATATGAGTGGAAAGGAAAATTGACTATGAAAATATTAATTTTAAATGGCAGTCCCAAGCGGGATGCCAGTGATACTATGCATTTGACCCGCGCTTTTACGGCCGGGATGAATGATATAGAGAAAAACCAGATACATACGATTCATGTGATTGATCAGCATATCGAATATTGTACCGGCTGTTTTGCCTGCAAGAAAAACGGCGGCACCTGTATTCATGATGATGATATGCGGGATATCCTGGAGGAAATTTTGAATTCGGATTTATTGATTCTCAGCTTTGGACTGTACGGATATGGAATGCCCGGCCACCTGAAAACGCTGATTGACCGCACCATGCCGGTATCCTCCATGGCGATGGAAAAGGTGGGCGACCGTTACCATCATACTGTCCAGCGGGATTTTTCAAAGCTGAGATATCTGATGATTTGTGGCTGCGGTTTTCCCAACAGCAAAAATAATTTTGAGCCTATGGTTATGCAGTTTGGGCTGCTGTTTCCGAATCATTCTACCATTCTCACGGTGCCGGAGTCGCCCATGTTTAATGCACCGGAGGCCGTGAGCGTGACAAAGCCGTTTCTTGAAGTTGTGCGGCAGGCCGGACGGGAGTATGCCGAAAGAGGCGAGATTACTGCAGCTACCAGGACAAAACTGAACACGCCCATGATTCCGGAAGAAGTTTATGCGCAGATTGTGAACGGCGGAGTCTAAGACGATTCGAAAGGCAGTTTCCTTTGGCAACCGCCTGGAAATTACAGATTATCGCAAGGAGGAAGAAAAATGAAAAGCTTGAAAATGATTCAAAATACCTTTAAGGTGTTCAAAAAGCTATCTATGCTTGCCATGATTGTATCTTTCATTGCAGCAGGTACCGCTCTTTTAGGACTGCTGTGCGTGATAGAGTGGCAGTCGGAGGGGATGCTTGGTTTCGGTAGAAGCGTTATGGTATTTATCGGTGCGACCAGCCTGGAGCCGGCAATCTGTGCGCTGCTGTCTGATGTTGTTCTCGCGCTGACCGACGGCTTTCTGTTCCTGTTTGCCTGGCGCTATTTCAAGGCCGAGCATGCAGACGGCACACCTTTTACCCACAGCGGCGCGGATCAAGTCAGGAGCCTGGGCATCAAAACTATCGTCATGCCCCTGGTTGCGGTCATCATTTCCTCCGTGATTTACAGCTGTCTTGGCGTGACGAATGCCCCCGATTGGAGCAACGCCGTTTCCGTGGTGCTGGGTATTGTGCTGATTTTGGCGTCCCTGGTGTTCCACTATGGCGCGGAACTGGAAATGCGGGTGAAGGAGGCTTCAAGATGAAGGAATTTATATTCGCTGCCCTGCCCTTAGTGTCGATGGGACTTGTATTGGCCGTATTGGCAGTAACCCACATGATGGAAAAGCAGAAGAATGAGAAACAGGAGGATGAGAAGCGAGGGGCACGCATCGCTCTGGGAGCAGGACTTGGCTTAATACTGGGTGTGACGTTGAATGGCTGCGGATTGTGGGAAAATCATTTGATTGTGCTTGCACTCGGGCCACTGTGGGGAATGGCTATCGCGTCCCTGATTTGGAGGAAAGATAAAGAGTAATGAAAAAAACGCTGATCAACTATATAGGACTTTTAGGTATCGTCAGCCTGTTGTCTTTTGAAAAGGGAAAAAGAGACGCTGTGAGTCGTTTGGCAGATAAATTGACATGGATCGGGAAAGGTTCATAAGGAAACGGAGAAAATTATGGTTACAATTTATGTTTATGTTCTTGATACATTAGCCGATTGGGAAATTGGATAAGCGTCCGCACACCAGCAATGGAGCAGGATTTCAGGCCGTCTTGGGGATTTATCTGTTTTGTAGTATAATGTGAATACAATATAGATAAGGTACGAGAGATTGCAGAGAGGCGGTCAAAATATGTGCAATGAATTCATTAATTTAACATCAGAGAATCTTGCGAAGGAGCATCTATGCTGTATTATCCGCAGCAAGAAGCGACATCCGGGTGTGGAGGCGAAGCGAGATTGGCTTGTTGGGCGGCTGAAAGAGGGCCATGTGTTCCGGAAGCTGGATGTAAAGGGCTGCGTTTTTATCGAGTATGCCCCACTGGAAACAGCATGGGTTCCCATCATCGGTGATAACTTCTACTATATTTATTGCCTGTGGGTTTCTGGCAAGCCGAAAGGACACGGGTACGGAAAGACATTGATGGAATATTGTCTGGAAGACGCCAAAGCCAAAGGAAAATCCGGCGTCTGTATGCTGGGAGCAGCCAAACAGAAAGCATGGCTGTCTAATCAGTCCTTTGCTAAAAAGTTTGGGTTTAAGGTCGTGGATACGACGGAAAATGGCTATGAACTGCTTGCCATCTCCTTTGATGGAACAGCCCCAAGGTTTGCCGGAAATGCAAAGAAAATGGAAATCGAGAGCAAGGATTTGACGATTTATTATGATATGCAGTGCCCGTATGTGCTGCAGCGGATTGAGATGATTCGGCAGTACTGCGAGGAGAATCAAATTCCGGTGGTGTTCATTCAGGTGGACACGCTGCAAAAGGCAAAGGAGCTGCCCTGCGCCTTTAATAATTGGGCGCTCTTTTATAAGGGAAAGTTTGAGACAGTGAATCTGTTGGATGTTAATTCCATAGAGAGAATACTGAAAAAATAGGCAAAGTCATAAAGACTGAATCGGGAGGATAGGGTTATGACGAATCAATACAAGGTAATTGATGAAAAAACATGGGACAGAGCCATGCACTGTATGGTTTTCAGAAATAGCATTGAGCCGGCATTCTGTGTAACTTTTGAAGTAGATATTACGAATTTTAAACAGTTAGTGAAGGAAGAAGAACTTTCTTTTACACTGGCTATGGTATATGCCGTTTGCAAATGTGCAAATGAAATTGAGGCATTCCGTTATCGATTTGTAGACGAACAGATTGTGTTATTTGATAAAATAGATACTGCATTCACTTATTTAAATAAGGATACGGAATTGTTTAAGGTAGTTAATGTGCCCATGGCGGATAGTTTGACAGAATATTGTAAATTGGCGGCTAAAACAGCAAGTGAACAGAAAGAATATTTTACAGGACCATTGGGAAATGATGTATTCCAATGTTCTCCTATGCCTTGGGTTACATATACTCACATCTCCCATACAAATTCAGGAAGAAAGGATAACGCAACACCACTTTTTGATTGGGGTAAGTATTATGAGAGGGATGGGAAAGTATGGATTCCTATTTCTGTGCAGGCGCATCATTCATTTGTGGATGGACTGCATATTGGACAGTTTGCAGAGAAATTACAAAGGTATTTTAATGAGTGTTAAATTTTTGTTCCTGAGATGATAGACAGAGCCAGACGCTTAGACGCAGAGCCGGTTGTCCGAAAAAGACGATCGGCTCTGTACTTTTCTAACAGGAGGTGCCATTATGCAAGGAATTGTTTATACATCAAATACCGGATTTACAGAAAGCTATGCCAAGCTGCTGGGATGCAGACTCAGCTTGCCGGTTTATTCCCTTTCTGAAGCGGAGGGCCGGCTGAAGAAAGGCTCGGAAATCCTTTATCTTGGCTGGCTGTGTGCCAGCCGGGTAAAAGAATATGGGAAAGCTGCAAAGCGCTATCAGATTGCTGCTGTGTGCGGCGTGGGACTCTGCGACACCGGTACAATGACAGAGGAGGTGCGTAAAGCAACTTCTATTCCGGATAAAGTGCCTCTCTTTACGCTCCAGGGTGGTTTCCGCCGGACAAAGCTTCGGGGTATCAATAAATTGATGATTCGTATGCTTGAGACAGGGCTGTCGGGACAGAAAAACAGGAGTGAGCAGGAGGAGAGAATGCTGCAGCTGATTCGGAAGGACAGCAGCTTTGTCCGGGAGGAAAATCTGGAGGCGGTGATAGAATGGTACAAAAGGACGGTAAAGCGGGGATGAGCAGGATAAGTATGATAAAAGCCTTCCGGCTCTGCAAAAAATATCAGGAAATGTCCCCTTTAGAACGGAAAGCGGTGCAGGAGGAACGATTACGGTCGCTGGTGGCTTATGCAAAGGAAAATAGCCCTTATTTTTCGAAGCTTTATGCCAATCTCCCTGAAAAGTTCACCCTGTCCGATTTACCTGTAACAAATAAGCGGGAATTGATGGAGCATTGGAATGAATGGGTAACAGACCGTTCCATAACACTCCGGCAGATTTATGACTTTATGCGGGATAAGGATAATATAGGACGCAAATGGCAGAAGAAATACATGGTGGTGACGACTTCCGGTTCCACGGGGAATCCGCTGGTGATGCTGTGCGATTCCACTGTAAATAATATAATAGCAGCCATCAGCGCGGAGCGTTCATATGCCCGGAAAGAGGATATGTACAGTTTCATCCTCCGGGGTGGAAAATCTATAGGCGTCTATGCAGACAGTGGTTTCTATCTTGGAAACAGCACAATCCGGGCAAAGCTTCTGATGATGCCGTGGAAGAAGCGGCAGATTGGATTATCCAGCGCCCTGTATCCCATAGAGAAAATTGTGAATCAGCTGAATCATTTTCAGCCTGCCATGCTGGGCGGTTATCCATCCAATCTGGAACTGTTGGTTGATGAACAGGAAAGCGGCCGGCTGCATATCTCTCCGGTAATCATTATGACCGGTGGTGAATATTTGTCCGATTCACTGCGAAAGCGGTTGTCGGAGGCGTTCCACTGTTATGTACAGACTTCTTATGCCTGTACTGAGGGCGGAACGGTGGCCTGTGAGTGTCGAGAGAAGCATTTACATATCAACGATGACTGGCTGTTCGTAGAGCCGGTAGACCGGTCCGGAAATCCGGTACCGGATGGACAGCAGGCTGATAAGCTGTTACTGACCAATCTCTACAATTATACACAACCCATCATCCGCTATGAGGTAACAGATCGAATTACTATGCATCGGGAGTCATGCCCCTGCGGAAATTTGTCTCCATGGATGGAAATTGAGGGCAGAAACGATGACGTTTTGACTTTTGAAAAAGATGGAACAGAGCTTCGCGTTCCACCGCTGGCAATTTATGCGGAGCTGAAGGAAGTCCATGAGTTGAGACGGTTTCAGGTTATGAAATATCCTGGAAATCGGATTGAACTGCGGCTGGAGTTGATGCCGGATGCACGGCGAGCTGCGGCCATTGAAAGGGCGTGTGAGGTGTTGCGGACGCGAATCGGTATTTATGGTGTAGAAGATTTGGAAATTACTTTGTCAGGGGAAATGCCAAAGCAGCATCCTGTCAGTGGAAAGTTCAAACATATCATCAATATAGGAAAAGACAATACATCCAGTGTATAAGAAGTCGTGTAGAAAGAAGGTGTTATGGAAATGAGAATCACAGAGGCAGAAACAGAGGATATGAAAGAAATTCTTGATTTGCAATACCTTGCCTATCAAAGCGAAGCGAAACTTTTGAACAATTGGGACATTCCTCCGCTCAAACAGACATTGTCGGAGATTTTGGAAGAACATCACAAGGGAATAGTCCTGAAAGCTGTAGATGGCAACAACCGCATTATCGGTTCTGTGCGCGGATACTGTGAAAACGGGACGCTGTTTATCGGCAAATTGATGGTGTATCCGGAGTATCGGGGAAATGAAATCGGAACACGAATCCTTGGTGAGCTGGAGCGGAGATATCCCGCTTACAGATATGAGCTTTTTACCAGCAGCGGCAGTGAAAAAAATATAGCGCTGTATCAGCACTTAGGGCATCAGGTGTTTGAGCGGCGGCAAATTACAAAAGAATCGTTGAAAAAAATTTGATAGTGAAGGGGGAGGAAAACAAAATGGGAAACAGCAATACTTTAATTCGTGATAAAAAATTTGTAAAAAGTGGTGCAGTTATTATATGCTGTACAATATTGTTAATATGTGCCGAAATAGCGGCTTATGCTTTTTCCGGTAATGTTCAATCTGCATTTACAAATCAGGTTGTAGATTATGAAAAATATAGGATTCATTTTATTGGGTATTATGCAGAGGAAACAACCGGAAATTTGTTAGCAGAGTTTCTGATTACAGATGCTGATGATGGGATGTTAACAGAAGATTTTTACATTAATTTTCAAAAGGTGATTGATGAAGCCGCTCTGGTTATTCAGCCTGAAAATGAATTCAATGGCAGCATGGATGTTTATTTAAGTAAAGACAGCGAGGGCAATGCGATTTTATCAGAACGGATTATGGTAACGGCAGGCCAGCAGTCTATAGAATTAAATAACTTTCGCTCTTTGATTGTAAAAGATACTTTAATTGAGCAGGAAAATATTGTAATAGGAAAGTTTGATATTCCAGAAATGGCACAAACTTTAGATTCCGTGGATTTTGATGTTATAGGCAGTGATTTGGTAAAACAGGTAACTGTATCAGGACTTGGAATGCAAATCGTCTTTGATGATGTTTATGCAAAGGCGCAGTTTGAACAGGCATTGGAGGCGTCCGGAATAAAAGAACAGCCGGATTATGATCCGGAGGAACATGACTATGAGTATTTTAAGGACATGACTTTATACATGAAAAACGGAACGGAAAACCGGATTTCAGACAATTATTCAGGAACGGACTTTGCCAACGGAACCTATTCACCTACCGATGATGGAAATGCTTATTGGTCATTTGCATTCAAAAACATCATTGACGTTAATGAAATAGAGTATTTGGAAATTGATGGAGTACAATATTATCCTCAAAGCAGTTCCTGAATTAAGTAAAAAATATTAATTATTTCTGACGGCTGTATCAGTCAGCGCGGAAAATCATGAAGGGTTGATTGACCAGTCGGGTATTTATCGGGATTTTATAAATATCCGTAAACGGTGCGGGTGAATTGGGAAGAATCAGAAAAAGTTTTCGGTTAGAGTAGTTAATAATTTGGGATTGTGATAAACTGTTTATGAAGGAGTTAAAAAGAGAGAATAATTCTCAGGTGTTTGGAATAAGAAGGAGGTCTGATGTTATGGAGCAGATAAAAGATGAGCAGATGAGGAAAATATTATCTGAGCTTTCAGAACTTTTGCATCAGGTCTATGGAAGTCGATTGAAAGCGATTATATTATATGGCTCTGTAGCAAGAGGGACACAGACTAAAGATTCGGATATAGATATAATGGTGTTGGTGGACGGAGATGATGCGGAACTTCGGGAATATGGAGAGAAGCTCAGTGATGTATCTACAGATATTTCCTTAAAATATTTAAAAGTATTTTCTATTATAGATGTCAGTTATCAGGAATATTTAGAGTGGAAGATGATATCTCCGTTTTATAGAAATGTGTCTGAGGAAGGAGTGGTGCTTTATGCCGCTTGATACCCAGACTTTATGTAAATATAGATTGGAACGGGCAGAGGAAGATTTGCTGACGGCAGAAAGTAATCATGAGTCGGGGTTCTATAAGGCTGCAATTAATCGGTCCTATTATGCCATTTTCCACAGTATTCGAGCCGTAAATATTTTAGATGGCTTTGATGCGTCAAAGCACAGTTCTGTTATTGCACATTTTAACCAGTTTTTTGTTCATACAGGAGAATTTGAAAAGAACATTTATAAGTTAATTGATAGTGCATACCGTATCCGGGAAAAATGCGATTATTCAGATTTTTTTATTGCTTCGAAAGAGGATTCAGCGATACAGTTAGAGCATGCAAAAACATTTTTTAATACCGTGAAAATATATGTCCAGGAAAAGGAACAGAAAATATCGGAAAGCAGGAAAGAAGAAGTTGAAGGAAGTAGATGCAAAGCAGACGAACCGTGCAGTGGCATTTGAATTGTGGATGAACGCACCGATGCCCATGGTGACGCTGTTTAAAACTTTAGATGTTACAAATCTTTTGAAATTAAGCCGAAAGCATGGCTACAAGTTTAATATGTTAATGTGTTGGTGTATCGGTAAGGCGGCTTCACAAATGGAAGAATTTTATTTACTGCCTGTGGGGCAAAAACTGATGCAATATGATTACATTGCGGTAAATACAGTCGTTATAACCAAAGACGGTGATATCAATACCTGTGATATTCCTTTTTCTGAGGAAATAAAATGTTTCAATAAGGATTATCTGAGATTGACGCGCCGGGTACATAAAACTTGCGAAGCCTATAATCTGGGCGATGATTATATGGTTATAGGGACATCAGCTCTTGTTCCGTATGATATTGATGGAGCAGTCAATATTTATGCCGGTTTTTATAATAATCCTTTTTTGATTTGGAGCAGATATAAAAGAAAATTTTTAAAAACGTATCTGACAATATCCTTCCAATTTCACCATACACAGATGGACGGCGGACCTGCCGCCCGATTTCTTGAATGCTTGCAAAATGAAATAAGAAATTTGAAAATCTGACAGATTGCAAAGAAAAATTAATACAGCCAGACGCTAAGACGCAGTGCCGACAACCCCGAAATAGGGGATGTTTGGTCCTGCGTTTTTTATTTTGAAAAGGGGGAAATGTTATGGCGGAAGAAAATTCGTCGGATTTTGAACGAATGCTTTTGGGCGGTGCATTGGCAGAGACGCATCAGACAGATATCGTTCTGGCCTGCAATGAAAAAACAGCAGCTTATGGTTTGTCTCTGACGATGGAACAGGCAGTCGCATTGGTTTCCGTGCGGTCAGACACATTGAGAAAAACGGGACGTATTGAGTTTGGCGGCGGCATCTTAAACCAACTGATTATGGCTTTTTGCGATTCTCCATATATTTCACAGGAAAATTATGAGGCGACTTTGTATGAGCTGGTTGATTTGTTTTACAACCTGAAAAATGAAACAGCGGACAGGGTCGGTGATAATGACCTGATTGAGATAATGAAAAAGGAGTTCAATGGCGAGTGCTGCGGTTCTTTGGAATTGCTGTCGGGAACTGCACTTCCCGTATTTGTCAGAAAGCTGAATGAAAGCCTTGCGGTAGATTTTTTTGAAAACATGGAGATAACCGATGATGAACCTTGAGCGAATTCATGTCATAAATAAAGCCGCACTTAGCGGAAAGAATTATTTTGCATCCCTGATGTCACAGGGGCGGTTGTGCTGCCTGCTTATGGACAAGGATATTGAGCGCCTTCAACTAGAAAGTCTTACGTTGCTGGCAGAACAGACAGAAAAATGGAGCCGTGGGGAAAGCAGTTCCATAAGGGTAGAAAAAGCGCAGGAATTATTAGCTTCTGTTTATTATACAGTAGGATTGGCGCTTAAGGCTTACCCTTCACCGGAGGATGCCATTGATGCGTTAAAAAGAGAAGGATTGGCTTTGTTGTTCCGGATTGGTCAGGAACAGATTACAGAAAAAATCCGGGCCGCCCGGCGGATGCACCAGGCAATGAAAAAGAAGTTGTTTCGCACCAGGAATGTATTTTATCGCTCCACTGTGGTAGATGGGCTTGACGGTTTTTTCAAGTTATACCGCCCGGAATTTTCGGCCCAGGAAATTCACATTACCGTTGATTATCCCGCATTTATGGATGTAACGGACTTGATTGGTATTGAGTTTATTGAAGGGTATTTGAAAAATATCGGCTTTGAAAATCAGTTTCTTTTACTTTTTTCTGCGAATAGCGTTCACCATCTTTTGTGTGGCCTGGATGAGAACTATCCGCAGATACCAATGAATATTTATGAACCGGTGCTGGCTGCCGCACTCGGATGTGTTTTAACAGACCAATCGATTCGTGAATTGTCCTGTAACCTGGACGCTTTGAAGGAACTGCTTGATGGGAGAAGCAGGGAGGAAATTGAAGGGCTGCTCTGTGCTGCGTTAAGGCGGATGATGGCAGAGCTTGATTGTTCTTCCGGCCTGGCGGTTTACCTGAGAAGCAGTCTGCCAAAGCTTGCGTTGTTGATTCAGAATGCCATGCGGATGGGACATCTGGAAACCGTTGTGCTTATTCCTGCCTATCCGGAGAACAAACCGAAAATCTTTTTGTCCTATGGGGAACGGATGAATGACAGGGATTACGAAAGAGTTCTGGAGGAAGTGATGTGGTGTGAGAGCGCTGAGAAAAAAACGGAAATTATCCTGAGTAAAATCCATTCATTGGGTGATTTTCTGGAAATACTGCGGGATTCTGAGCCAACGCAGAAAGAATTGGTACAAATACTTGGATGCCTTCCTGAAGAAATTATTGTTGTATTGCTGCGGCAATATCCTAATGATGATTTTTTGTCGGATGAGCGGGAAATCAACATCTATTCCGCTTTACAGGAGATACTTACCATCAAATAATATAAGAAACGGAGATTTGCTTTTTGAGAAAGAACAATTTTTTACTGGAGATTGTGTGCTGACAGGGAGGTCTGTGAGCTGACATCTCCATTCCTCCCGAAAGGATGCAAATTAATTTTCAGGAGGAAAATAAATGAAACGTGAACATATGTCCGCAGGGTATTCCCTGCGGAAACAGAAGAAATATGAAAAAGGATATTACAAAACACACGCCTGTAATGACAGCTTTACCTGTAAGGTGTGTGACAGGCTAATCGTCCCTGGCGGAGCCGGGAGTGACCATCGGAATCATTGTCCCAACTGCCTTTCAAGTCTTCATGTTGATATAGAGCCGGGAGACCGGGCGGCCGACTGCGGCGGAATCATGGAGCCGGTGGCGGTCTGGGTGCGGAAAGGCGGCGAATGGGCAATTATTCATCGCTGCTGCCGCTGCGGGGTATTGTCATCGAACCGGGTGGCAGCGGACGACAATCCCATGAAACTTATGAGCATTGCTATGAAGCCTATGTGCTGTCCGCCGTTTCCATTGGAGCGCATTGAAGAGATGACTGTGCTCATGGGCGGCGAGGGTGAGATAAGAAAAAACTAAAGAGGTGTGGGGATGTGGGACATTTGCCCCGCATCTTCCTATATAACAGGAGGTACGACATGCAAAGATTTATCAGCAGACTGACCGGCGATATACAACTGCAAAAGGCTGACCGGATATTAAGAAAAATGTCTATGGATTGTGAGGATACGGAATACCGCAGTTCAATTAAGCATGTAAGAAGAATCATCCGGCAGCACCGTAAAAAGGAAAGAAAAAGAGTTTTGATGTTGGCAGGTCTGTTGTGCATAGGAATTTTATTTTTTTTCATATGGTCGGGCACCTGTCTGGTGAGAGGCTTTATGAAAGACAGTCAGGACAGTGCACTGGCGAAGGGGACTCAGAATGCTAAGGAGGATGAAAACACTGACGGGAAGAACAGTAAACTGGAAGAACCGGTGGAGCTTTTGCTGACGTTTACAGGGGACTGTATTCTTGGCACCGATGAGTTCTTTGCATGGGATACCGGATTTAATGCCTATTATGAGATGTATGGGCCGGAATATTTTCTGGACAATGTCCGGGATATTTTCCAGGCCGATGATTTGACCATTGTTAATATGGAAGGAACATTGACGGAAGAGACAGAAAGATTGGACAAGCAGTTTGCTTTTAAGGGAGAACCGGCGTTTGTGGACATCCTGGCATCTTCATCGGTGGAAGCGGCGAATATGGCGAATAATCACAGTCATGATTATGGGGAACAAAGCTTTTTGGATACGGTGAATGTATTAGAGAAGAATGGTATACAAACCTTTGGCTATGACGATACGGCAATTCTTACGGTAAAAGATGTAAAGGTCGGCTTCTTTGGCATTTATGAGCTGGATAACCATCTGGAGCAAATACCGCAGGTAAAGGCAAACATGGCAAAGCTGAAGGAAGACGGGGCAGATATTATCGTGGCTGTTTTTCACTGGGGCAATGAGCTTGAAACTGTCCCGGATGAAAACCAAATCACCCTGGCCCATCTGGCAATTGATGAAGGCGCAGATGTGGTTGTCGGGCATCATCCTCATGTAGTGCAGGGAATTGATACTTATAAGGGGAAAGCGATTGCCTACAGCCTCGGAAATTTTTGCTTTGGGGGAAATACGCGGCCGACAGAGATGGACACTATGATTTTTCAACAGAAGTTTACGATAGATACGGCGCGGGAAATCACGGACAGTGAATATAAAATCATCCCATGTTCGGTTTCTTCAACCAGTGAGTTTAACAATTATCAGCCGGTTGTATTGACAGGAAGTGAGGCAGAACGGGTACAAAATGTAATCGAAGAAAGAAGTCGGGCAATCCCGGAAGACTTATGAAAGGGTGGAGAAAATACTGATGAAAATATCTCTTGACCCTCACACAATGGAAGGTATTACAATAAAACTGAGCTCAAAATTAATCGATATGTGAGGTGCCTTATGTTAAAAATTGGAGATTTTTCAAAACTATCCAGAGTCAGTATTCGTATGCTTCGCCATTATGATGAGATTGGCCTTGTAAAGCCGGCGGAAATCGACCCGTATACCGGATACCGGTATTACAGCGAAAATCAGCTTCCTATTGTGGGCAGAATCACTGCTTTAAAGGACATGGGCTTCGGCCTGGCTGTTATCCATCAGATGCTTAACTGCTATGAGGATAAGGCGATATTGGAGCATTACCTTCGGCTGAAACAGGCGGAGCTTCAGGAATTATCAGAGCAGACCGCATACCGATTACGACTCCTGGATACGGCCCTTGAACGGCTGAGAAAGGATGATGAAACGATGAAGTATGATGTGACTTTGAAAACTTTCCCGGAGCGTTATGCTGCGACGGTCCGGACTATAATCCCGACTTATGAACAGGAAGGAGTTCTTTGGAATACGCTGATGAGTGAGACCGCTCACATGAATTTGATTCCTGATGACCCATGCTATTGCTGTGCAGTATTTCATGATAAAGAGTTCAAAGAGAGCGATACGGATGTTGAGGTATATAAGACGGTGAAAGGACAATATCCCGACACGGAGCATGTGATTTTCCGGACACTGCCGGAGGTAACGGTAGCGTCTGCGACCTGTCAGGGCTCCTATGAACACTTGAGCGAGCTTTATGCCGCTGTGGCACAATGGATTGTAGACAATGGGTATGAATTTGATGGCCCGATGTTTAATATTTACCATATTAGTCTCTATGAGAGTGACGACCCGAATGAGTTTGTCACCGGAGCCTGCTATCCTGTCCGTAAGAAGTAAAATTGCAAGTTGACAGCCAATAGTTGAATGAATATAATGAGCTTTCCCCGATTAGCTGGGAGCGTTTGATTAATTTAAAAAAATTTCATATAACACTTTTCATTTTTAGCCGAAGCTTTGGAATTATCGTTGTTATAAATACAATTACAGTAACGCTTGCCCCTACTATGTCTGATATTGTTTCAGCATAAAAGACATTTTCCAAAGAACAAAAAAGAGGAAAAAGAAATACACATATGATATACAGAATTTTTCTGAAAAATGATATTGGCAGAGCAAAACGAATTTGTCCCATTGCTGATAAGCCGTCAACAATCGCATATTGTATCGCAACTCCTAATAGTCCTAATGTATATTTTTTTATACAGGAAGCTGATAAAATGACTGCGGTTTCTTCCTGTATAAAAATAGAAGCAAATGTTTCCGGTATCAGTTGTGCCGCAACACAAAGAAGAAGCATATATCCGGCACAAAGATAGAAAACATATCGGAAAACCTGAATGACCTTATCATAATGTCCTGCTCCATAATGATAGCTGTATAATGTGCCGCACCCGGTTGTAATTCCCTGCGCCGGATAAAATATTAGTACCATAAAGCTTTGCACGACAGCGGCGCAGGAAATATACCTGTCCCCCATGATATTGCCGCCGTATTTCCGCAGCGTGAAGTTCAACGAAATAACAAGTAAATTATCAAACAGCATGATAAAAAACGGCAAGCTGCCAATCGTTAATATTTGTCGCACAGTGGGATAATCAAGCTGGCAATAGCTCAATTTAAAGGCAGGCTTATCGGAAAACAAGAAGAAAAGCACATATAATAATACGCAAAATTGAGCAATTACCGTAGCAACCGCTGCCCCTTGTATTCCCATGTGGAAAACATAAATAAAAATCGGATCAAGAATTGTATTGACGATTGCCCCAATCATAACTGTAAGCATACCTCGTTTCGCATTTCCAAACGCAAGAATAAACTGGTTCATGCCAGTCCCACAAAGTACGGCAGCTGTGCCTGTTACATAAATTTTAAAATATCCGCTTGCATAAGGGTATATTCTATCGCTGCACCCTAAAGCATACAGCAAAGGCTTAATAAAAATCAGTGAAAGCAGTGTAAGAATTGCTGACAGACAAAGCAAAAGTATGAAAGCGTTATTCATTGCAAGCCTGGCCTTTTTATAGTCCTTTTGTCCGATAGAAATACTCATAACGGAAGCGCCGCCAATTCCAACAAGAGAGGAAAAAGCGGTAATTGCTGTTAATACAGGGGCGCAAATGCCAATACTTGCAAGGGCAATTTCCCCGACTGCTGCAATATGCCCGACAAAAGCCCTGTCGACAATGCTATACAAAATATTAAAAATTTGGGCGCACATGGCAGGTATTCCCAATCTCAATACCAATTTTGAAATTGGTATTTTATCAAATTCATGTTCCATATAATCAGTCCTTAAGATTTATTTGAAATAATTATAGCTGTTATTCCGTTATCGTGATACAATAGGCTTGTCAAAAAATATTAAAATCTTAACAAATTAAGGTGCGACTATGGAGAAGAAAAACTACCACGAAATCAACCAATACAAGGACGCTCTTTTTCCGGTTGAGATTTATCGTGTCAACGAAAAAGGTATGTGCCCCTTTGGACGGGGGTTACGGGATTTTCATTGGCATGATGAATTGCAATTTACGCTGGCCGTTCATGGTTCTTTAACACTTCAGGTAGATGCCGGACAATATTTTCTGAATGAAGGAGAAGCGGCATTTATTAACAGTGGGATGATTCATGCGGTAATGAAACTTTCTGAGGGCGGCAAATATGCCAGTCTGAATTTTCCATATAAACTATTATCTTTTTTCCCGGGAAGCCGTATGGAAAAAGATTATGTCCTGCCTTATGTTACCGGCGGCTGTCTGCCGGTTGTAATACTTCGTCCTGAAACAGAGTGGCAGAAATCCGCTTTAGACCTTTTGAAGGAAATCAATGTTATGTGGGATAACAATTCAGTCACTCAAAATGAATATCTTATCACAACAAAAATAGTAACATTGTGGTATATATTAATCTCTAATCTGTCAGATGAAAGTAAAAATACTTTTTCGGTTGATTTGGCTCGCAGGGAAAGATTACAGATAATGCTTTCGTTTATTTACGAACATTTTTCGGAGGATATTGCATTAGCCAATATTGCATGTATTGCCCATATCAGTATAGGCGAATGCTGCCGTATTTTCCGGGAGCATTTGCAGACAACGCCCTATCAGTTTTTAACAGAATACAGAGTTCGCAAAAGTGTTGAACTGCTTTCCGGTGAGTTATCTATATCAGAAATAGCCGGACGCTGCGGATATAATCAGACAAGTAATTATATTGCAAAGTTCAAATCTATTATGGATTGTACGCCGGCACAATATCGTAAACATAGAAAGTAAGAGAAAAAATCAGAGCAAATTTCAATGGGGTTGCTCTGATTTTTTTGGAATACCTTTTTGAAGATATGTGGTCACGATTGCCTCATAAGGCTGGTATTCTTTCCACGCCGCCAATACAGGGGTATAGCTTTGAATGGAACAATTCGGCTTTACTGCGATAAATCCCCTCCGGATCCCAACCGTTTTCTTTGTGCCGCGATTTTCCGTAGGGTTTTGGCCGAAGACTGGCCGATTATTTAGTGTAAAAGATTTCTGAAATATCAAAAGAAAAAGATTGAGAAATCTCTCTGTGTTTGATACAATTTTTAAAAAGAGGTATTTATGGCAATTAATAAAGCGATGCGGGCAGCATTATCAGTTCTGTCCTATTCGGAAGCAGATATTAAAAAAAGTTATCAAGTAGAACGGCGTCTGAAGGATATATCCGGCAGACGGCTGAAAAAACCGTCACTTTACCGGATTTGGGAGCACAAGGTTATCTGTGGCGACCATGAGGTGCCGGTGCGGATTTTTATGCCGTCGGGGCATGAGCATCATCGGATACTCCTGTTTTTCCATGGCGGCGGCTGGGTGACCGGAAGTATTGACAGCTATGATGCTGTCTGTGCCGATATGGCGAAACAGACAGGACGGGTGGTCGTCTCCGTCGATTATCGGCTGGCACCGGAGTATCCTTTCCCGGCGGGACTTGAAGATTGCTATGCGGTCGCCAGGGAAATTTTTATGGATGATAGTCTTCTGGGAACGAAATCTAAGGAAATCGTTCTGATTGGAGACAGCGCCGGAGGCAATCTTGTAGCGGCCGTGTCCCTGATGGCCCGGGATAGGGGAGAGTTTATGCCTTCCCGCCAGATATTGATTTATCCGGCCACCGGAAATGATCATTCGGATGATTCGCCCTTCCCGTCCGTACGGGAAAACGGGACGGATTATCTGTTGACGACAAAACGGGTGCGGGACTATATGGAGTTGTATCGCTCCTCGGATGCCGATTTAATGAATCCATATTATGCGCCGCTGATGGCAAAGGATTTTTCCAACCAGCCGGACACATTGGTCATTACAGCGGAATATTGTCCGCTCCGGGATGAAGGGGAAGCCTATGGAAAATCGCTGGAAATGGCAGGAAATAGGGTAAGGGTCTTCCGTATGCCGGATGCTCTGCATGGATTTTTCTCACTGCCGGTCCGGTTTTCACAGGTAAAGAAAGCTTACGCACTTATTAATCGGTTTTTAAAGGAAGGTGAAATCGGTTCCGCCGAGCTTTCGCCGATTTTTAAAAAATGTGGATTGGAGCCAGAGACGCTTTTAGAACAGGTGAAGCTGCATTTGGCCGGGCGGCTGAACTGCAATGTGGATGATTTTGAAAAAGATGAAGTTGTTTTTGCATCCAATGATCGGCAAAATTATCCATTTTTAGAGATATGTACGATGGGGAAAGCGGTCATTGTGTCCGCTTCAGAAGCGCTTTTGCCAAAAACAGAGATGCTTTTGAAAGATAAGAGCCGGGATGAAATGTTTGAATGTCCGCTGGTTTACGGGCAGTCGATTTATTATGTTCCGGATTTTAAGTTATTTGAAAGACAGTCATTTAACAGGGATTATCAGTATATATTGGTTCAGGAAGAGGATATACATACATTGAAAGAAATCACAGGCTTTGAAAATGCTTTGGCCTTTGATGAAAATGGAAAGACATCGACCCGCATGGTTCTTTATGCCAAGAAAAATAATGAGATTGTCGGTCTGGCCGGCGTTTCGGAGGAAGCCGAAGGACTGTGGGAACTGGGTGTGGATGTGAAGCCGGAACACAGAGAGGGTGGTCTTGCGACAATTCTGGTCAGCAACCTGGCGGCGGTTCTTTTGGAAAAGGGAATTGTTCCATTTTATTGTGCCTCAGTCACAAACATTGCGTCTCAGGCCGTGGCTCACCGAAGTGGTTTTATTTCCTGCTGGGTCAGCTCATATCGAACGATTTTGGATGGCAGTTCGGTTTACAATGATACTTTATTGGGTGATTTGATAAAATAGGTTAGGATTAATGGGAAAAAAAGGGATTAAAAGGAATAAAAGAAGAAAACAGGAGCGGATGAAGACAATAACGATATTACTGACAGGATATTCGGATTGGTTTGGCCGGTTTATCCGGGTAATCAGTAGAAGCGGCTATTCTCATGCGTCTTTATCCATTGACGGCACAGAGGAAGTGTTTTACAGCTTCAACGGTAAGGGAGTTGCAGTTGAAGAGCCGAAAAAGCGGCGGTCTCGCAGAAGAAAGGAAGGCAGTGTCTGTATTCGTATACGGGTGCCTGCAAGTATTTGTGATGATATAGCGAAAGAAATCCAGCGGTTTTTAGAGCAGAAGGATATTTATACCTATTCACGTCTTGGGGTTATATTGTGTCTTTTGCACATTCCGCACAAATTTGAAAATTCCTATTTCTGTTCCCAGTTCGTGGCTGAAGTGCTGTCAAAATCCGGTGCAATCCAGTTAAAGAAAAAGGAATCCCTATATTTGCCAAATCATCTGCTTGACGGTTTTGATTGTCTTTTTTCACAAAAGCAGATTGCTTATAATGTTATTTAATTATATTCAGGCCCTTCATTTGGAGGGCCATTTTCAGGTCTGAAAGACGCAGGGGGAAAGCGTATGAATCAGCAGTTTATTAGGGAAATTTCAATTGATTGGAATAAAATCAGCAGAGACAGTTATTTGAGGGATATCCCCGCGCTTCAATTAAAAAATCCGCTGGTTTTTGACAGGTCGGTGACTTTTTTCGTCGGGGAAAATGGTTCGGGAAAATCGACGTTGCTTGAAGGAATTGCAGTGGCCTATGGATTTAATCCGGAGGGCGGCACGAAAAATTTTTCTTTTTCCACCTATGATTCTCATTCGGAGCTTCATGAAGCGATGTGTTTGTCGCGCGGTCCGTGGAAACCGGCGGGAAGTTATTTTTTAAGGGCAGAGAGCTTTTATAATGTGGCCAGCAAAGCGGAGGATTATCGGGATAATGACCCGATGGAGGTTTATTATGCCCGGTACGGCGGAAAATCATTACATCAAAGGTCCCATGGAGAAAGCTTTCTGGCTTTAATCCAGGGTGAATTTATTGGCAATGGGCTGTATATTCTGGATGAGCCGGAGGCGGCTTTGTCGCCTCAGCGTCAATTGACGCTGCTTCTTGAGATAGATCGGCTGGCGAAGGACGGAGCCCAGTTTATTATCGCAAGTCATTCGCCGATTTTGCTTGGCCTGCCTGGAGCACAGATCCTATCCTTTGACGACGGGGCGATTCAGCCCTGCAGCTATACAGATACAAGCAGCTATCAGATTACAGAAATGTTTATCAATAACCGGGAATACTTTTTAAAACGCCTGTTGTCGGAGGATTAAACAACGGATGCAACCATAAGTTGCGGAATTTCCAAGCGCACTTGGTAGTTGTCAACCGGAAATTCTGTTAAGGTAAGGTCAGAAATAAGACAAAGAGAGGTATTGAAGAATGGTTTTATCAGAGAAGATAGCGTTTTTGAGAAAGAAAAATGGCTGGTCTCAGGAGGAACTGGCAGAAAAGTTGGATATATCCAGACAGTCGGTTTCAAAATGGGAGTTGGGCGGATCCATACCGGATTTGGATAAAATTATAAAGCTCAGTGAACTTTTTGACGTTACCACCGATTATTTGTTGAAGGATGATACGGAGGAAATTTCCTGTGATGTATCCGAAGTATTTGAGGAAATACCGGAGCCGTCTGTGCGTGTATCGGAGCCGGAAGCGCGGAGAGTATCCATGGAAGAAGCGAATCGGTTTATGGATTTGACAGAGAGACTTTCGGGAAGAATTGCACTTGCCGTTTCGTTATTTATCCTGTGCCCGACGCCGCTGTTATTTTTGGGCGGAGTGGCTGAATATCGTCACAGCCGTTTGACAGAGGACATGGCCGCCGGCTTTGGTGTGGCAATTCTTTTGATTTTCGTGGCTATTGGCGTGACCATTGTGATTCTTAATGGTATGCAGCTCTCCGAATTTGATTATCTGGAGACGGAATCCATATTGCCGGATTATGGAGTGAAGGAAATTATGGAAGAAAGACGGAAGGCCTATGAGCCCAAATTCCGGATGACGGTGGCGGTGGGTGTTTGCCTGTGCATTATCGGTGTCATTCCACTGTTTATAGCCATTGGGTTTACGACGAATGAATTTATTTATGTCTGCTGTGTGGATATTCTTTTGATTTTAGTTGCCATTGGCGTTCATCTTTTTGTCCGTTATGGCATGGTTCATGAAGGCTATGATAAGCTGCTTCAGCGAGAAGAGTACACCGAGGAACAGAAAGCCCTTGGTCGGAGAACTTCGTTTTTCCCAAAGATTTATTGGTGTTTGGTGACAGCGATTTATCTGGGAATCAGCTTTTATTTCTCTAATTGGCGAATCAGCTGGATTATCTGGCCGGTAGCCGGTGTTCTGTTTGCCGCATTGAACGGCATTGTGCAGGCTGTGGCAGGAAAAGCAAAAAGATAAAGTCATTGTCTGGAGTTCTGCGTTAGATGACGCAAAACGGACTGCGGATGAAATATTCGCAGCGGTTTATGAGGACTCCAGACTTTTTTTCGTTTTGTAATTGCAACGGCGATGAAGGTAAGGGTATACGCCACAGACATAAAAACGGCAGAGTTGACCGCGGATAAACCAGATGGCAAATTGGGTATAATAAATACTTTCATTTTCTGTACCAAAGAATCCGATGGGCTGATATGGAAACAGCAGGAAAATGACAGACGCAATAAGGTCCACAATAGCTTCCGTCGCCAGCAGGGTACCCATGGCAAGACGGGGCCTTCCGTCGGAACGGATAATTGGATTTAAGGCCTGTTCGAACACATAGAAGGGAATACCCAGAGTAATCTAGAAAAAATATTCCTTTGAAAGACGGAAGGTTTCGACGTTGACCCGACCGTTAAAGGCGGTTACTTGTCATATCTTTAATGTGGCCGAAGTCAAGAAAAGGGACGCTTTAATAAGTTGAAGTGACTGAGAAAAAATTCTTGAGTTTTTGCAGGGGTAGTTATACTATATAAGTTAGAAAGAGCTAATGCGAATGTATAGGGGGATTGTATGGCGGGCAAAAAATATTTAAATATGGGTTACGATATCTGCGGTTATCATTTCCGGAATAATTGGGATTTGTATGCACCTGTGTATGATTTATTTATGAGAAAAGACCGGAGAGCCTATGAGCAGATGTACCGAAGAATCCGTCGGGTGATTGCCGGAAAGAATGTTCTTGAACTGGCGACGGGGACAGGATTGATTGCAAAGAACGTGGCAGCCTCGGCAAAGAATATGGAAGCAACCGATTTTTCTGAGAAAATGATAAAGGAAGCTAAGAAGGGAGACTGCCCGGCCAATTGCCGTTTTGTTGTGGAAGATGCCTGTCATCTGTCCTATGCGGCGGATACATTTGATGTGGTGATTATTTCCAATGCCCTGCATATTATGCCGGAACCAGAGAAGGCTCTTGCACAAATCCGGAGGGTATTAAAGCCGGGAGGACTGCTGGTTGCACCAACCTTTACCCATGGAAAAATGGTATTTTCCAAACAGATGTTGTCAAAGCTTATGGGGATTGTCGGATTTAAAACAGAGCATGGCTGGACGGAAGACGAGTATGCGGCGTTTCTTGAGCGGAATGGATGGCACATTACTGGTAAAAAAACTCTGAGGGCATCTTTTCCACTGACCTATGTGGAGTGCCGATAACCGAAAATAGACAGAAAGGTGAAAAGAGAGATGGAGAAAAAACGAATTATTTGCTTTGGAGATTCAAATACATGGGGATACGATCCGGTGACAAGGCTGCGGTATGACGAAAATACACGTTGGCCGATGCGGATGCAGCAGATTTTGGGTGACGAATACCAGATTATCGAAGAAGGCCAGAATGGCCGTACCATTTCCTGCGAGGACCCGTGGGAATGGGGAAATAAAAAGGGAATGGATTATGTTCTGCCTATGGTGGAAAGTCATACACCTTTTGATTTACTCATTATCATGCTGGGGTCCAATGAGTTAAAGAAGAAATTTCATCTTCCGGCAGGAGATATCGCCGGGGGACTTCAGAATATGCTGATGGTTTTGAAAGGTTTTCTGGAATATCAATGTCATCAGCCGGATACAAAAATTTTTATTGTCTCGCCGGTACATGTGGGTGAAGCTATAGAAATGTCACCTTTTGCCGAGTTTTTTGAGGGCAAGGCGGCCGTGGAAAATTCAAAACGGATGGCTTATTGGTATAAGCTTGTGGCCGAACAGTTTGACTGTGAATTTTTTGATGCGGCTTTAGTTACTGAGCCGGGGGAGGCCGACAGTATTCATTTGACAGCCGAGGGACACTTAAAGCTGGCAGAAGCTTTGGCCGAAAAGGTTAGAGAGATAATGCACGGGTGATCGAATGAAATGGATACAAAGATAGCTATCAGGTGGATCAGCGGATGGCTGAGGACTTAAAGGCGATGCTTTTAGATATGACGGAACAAAAAACAAAGGGGACTCTTTGGTCATTTTATGACCTCTGGGTCCCTTCTTAATTATTTGACCGATTGGATACCTGAGATATCCGGCTCAATCATCATGGAATAGTTAGTGTGATAGATGACAAAGCCTGGTTTTCCTGAATTTGGTTTTTTAACATGTTTGCGTTGGATATAGTCAATCTCGACTTTTTCGCTGGACCGGTTTTTAGAATAATAAGCGGCCAGGCGGGCAGCTTCTTCGTAAGTACGATCAGGTAGTTCGTCGCCTCCTGTTTTCACGATAACATGAGAACCCGGAATGCCTTTGGCATGGAACCACCAGTCACCGCCGTTTGCAAACTTAAAGGTCAATTCTTCGTTTTGGAGATTGTTTTTGCCCACATACATGTCATAGCCATCCGAGGAAATGTAGTGAAGAGGCTGGCTTGTCAGCTTTTGTTTTTTGGCATTTTTGCCCCCGGTATGGCGTTTTACATAGCCGGCCTGGATCAGTTCTTCTTTGATCTGTGCCAGGTCCCCTTCGGTCTGTGCCAGGTCCAGAGCTGTACTGATCGAGTCAAGATGTTCCATTTCATCATGGGTTTCTTCCGTCAGGGTGGACAGGGCTTCAAAGGTCCGTTTTAATTTGCCGTACCGCTCAAAATATTTTTTTGAATTTTCCTGAGGGGTGAGCTGTGGATCCAGAGGAACCGTTATTTCCTTATCGGTATAGTAATTCAGACAGGTCAGACTTTTCGCGCCTTCCTCCAGACCATAGCCGTAGGTGTTGATCATTTCCCCATAGATTTTATATTTTTCCCGTTTTTCCGTGTCTTTTAATTGCTTTAATTGCAAATCATATTTCTTTCGGGTACGATCCAGGGCAGTGCTGACCACATGCCGTAGATCATGAGATTTCTGTCGGATTCGGGTGGATGCATTTTTTTCTGCATAATAGGTACGAAGCACTGTGGAAATGGAGTCAAAGGTCTGAGTTTCACAGTCGCTGTAGCAAGTCAGAGGCAGGGCGGAAAATTCCGTGGGTTCTTTGCCGCGGTAGATGATCACAGGCGAGAAACTGTGATTTTCGACATCTTCCATAAGACGGCTAAAAACGCCAAATAAATGCAATTTTTCAGCATCGGACAGTCCGCTGGTACTCATTCCCGAGTCAATGGAGGCCCGGAAGCAGATTTCCTCGGCGATGACCGGACTGATTCCCGTCAGGCTTGTGTAGAGAGCTTTGCCGACAGGCAGAGGTTTTGACAATACTTTTTCCATAAATTCATCCGTTCCGATGGTCATCGGATTCATCTTTAACATCGTGTTTGGGATGAAATAGCTGCGGCCCGGCAGGACCTCCCGGACGGAGCTGACATTGAGGGAAATATGCTTGATACTGTCGATGATGGTGCCATCGGGCTGACAGAAAATAATATTGCTGTGTTTACCCATTAATTCTACGATGAGAAATTTCGTGCATAAATCACCTAATTCATTTAAATGTTCAATTTCAAATTTTAAGATACGTTCCATCTCCGGCTGGACAATGGAGACGATGCGGCCGCCGCTGATATGTTTTCTCAGAAGCATGCAGAAGTTCGGTGCCACCATTGGATTCGTTCCTGCATCCTCGGTCAGATAGGCCAGGGGCAGAGAAGGACTGGCAGAAAGCAGCAGACGGTAATTGTTCCGGTTGTTTTTGATCGTCAGAACAATGGCGTCGTTCTCTGGCTGATATATTTTATTAATACGGCCGTCAATGAGCCGTTCATTCAGTTCCCATACAAGGCTGGAAATCACGATTCCGTCAAAAGCCATAGGTATTCTCCTTACTTAAATTTAAATTAAATAAAGTATAACAAATATTAAAATTTTCTACAAGAGATGCGGGGAGAAACTATTGACGGTATTTTTTATTTGAATTATAATAAATTAATATGGTTATACAATAGCCTTACTATGGAAAGAGATAACCATACTTTATTAACTTAGTAGATGGGAGAACCATGTGATGTTGAAAAGTATGACAGGTTTCGGCAGAAGCGAAATCACAAATGAACGTCAGAAGATTACCGTTGAGATGAAGGCCGTTAATCACCGTTATTGTGATATTAATGTGAAAATGCCTAAAAAATTGAGTATTTTTGAGGCCGGTATCCGTAATCTCCTGAAGAAATATATCCAGCGCGGAAAGGTGGATGTATTTATAACCTATGAGGACTATACAGAGAATAATATGGTCCTTAAATATAATGAAGAGTTGGCAGCGGAATATGTACGTGTCCTGCAGCAGATGAGTGAGCAGTTCGGTATTGAAAATGATGTACGGGTATCTTCATTATCCCGTTATCCGGATGTGCTGACGCTGGAGGAACAGACGATTGATGCGGATGAGCTTTGGGGTGTGCTTGAAGAGGCGCTTCATAAGGCCAGTGAGCAGTTTGTGGAAACACGTCTGGTTGAAGGAGAAAATCTAAAAAATGATTTGATCGGCAAGCTGGATGGTATGCTTGAGGATGTGGATTTCATTGAAAAACGTTCACCGGAGATTCTGACAGAACATCGTCAGCGTCTGGAAGCAAAGGTCAAGGAATTATTGGGAGATTCGACGATCGATGAAAGCCGTATCGTGACGGAGACGACTATATTTGCAGATAAGATCTGCGTGGATGAGGAAATCGTCCGTCTGCGCAGTCATATTACAAGCACACGCAATGCCCTTATAGAAGGCGGAAGTATCGGCCGGAAATTGGATTTCATTGCTCAGGAGATGAATCGGGAAGCCAATACGATCTTGTCAAAGGCCAATGACCTGGAGGTTGCCAATCGGGCAATTAATTTAAAGACAGAAATCGAAAAAGTCAGAGAACAGATACAAAATATTGAATAAGCCTGAACAGGAGAGATGATTTTTGGGAAAGCTTATGAATATAGGATTTGGAAATGTGGTGAATACAAGTAAAGTAATTGCCATTATTAATCCGGATTCGGCGCCCATCAAGCGTATGATACAAAATGCGAAGGATGCGGGGATGGCCATTGATGCCACCCAGGGACGCCGGACAAAAGCAGTGATTGTCATGGAGAATAACGAACTGGTGCTTTCGGCTTTACAGCCGGAGACATTGACCGGACGTTTTGCCGGTAAGGTTGTAAATAAGGATGAGGAAGATGAGTGATCAGAGAGGAATACTGGCGATTATTTCCGGATTTTCCGGCGCTGGTAAAGGAACCGTTGTTAAAGAGCTTCTCAGTACCTATGCTCAGGAATATTGTCTGTCCATTTCTGCGACGACCCGTGGACCTCGGGAAGGGGAGATCGATGGTCAGCATTACTTTTTCCTGGAGAAAGCAGATTTTGAACAGCGTATCCGTGAGGAGCGGTTTTTAGAGTACGCCCGTTATGTGGATAATTATTATGGAACTCCGAAGGATTTTGTGTTTGATAAACTGAGCCAGGGGATTTCGGTTGTATTGGAGATTGAGATGCAGGGCGCTTTGAAGGTGAAAGAGCGTTATCCTGAAACGGTGTTGATTTTTGTGACACCGCCGACGGCTGAAGAGCTTGAGGCACGGCTTCGGGGACGGGGAACAGAGACGGAAGACGTTATTATGTCCCGGTTGGCGAGAGCGGCCGAAGAAGTAGATTACATGGATAAATATGATTATATTGTTCTCAATGAAAATGGAAAAGTGGCCGAATGTGCCGGGAATATCCATCACATTATAGAGAGTGAAAAAAAAAGAGCCATTTATGGCGGAAAACTGATCGCAAGTCTCAGAGAGGGTCTTGCCGCATATAAGAAAGGAGAATAATTTATGTTACATCCATCATATTCAGATTTAATAGAAGTTGTAAACAGCGGTGTGGAAGAGGGCGAAGCTCCGGTTGTACAGAGCCGGTATTCCATTGTTATTGCCACAGCAAAACGAGCCAGACAGTTGATTTCCGGTGCAGAACCTCTGGTAGAAGATGCAGAAGGTAAAAAACCTTTGTCCATTGCTGTCGAAGAATTATATTCGGGAGAGATTAAAATTCTCGGTGAAGATGAGGAAGTCGGCGGTGATATGCTGGAGTTATCGGAAGATGAAGACAGCGAAGTCATGAAAATGGAAAATGCCGATGAGGCTGAGGAAGCTGCAGAGAAGGCAGAAGGCATGATGGCTGACGAAAGCGAAGAAGAGACAGAAGCATAAATTTACTATTGTTATATGAAGAAAAATTCATTATAATTTAGTTGTACTGCAGAAAATAGAGATATGGGGAATTTTGTATGGAAGACAATAAATTATTGTTTACAAAAAAACTGGAAGAACTGGTTGCAACTGCTAAAAAGAAGAAAAACGTTCTTGAATATCAGGAAGTCATGGACGCATTTAGCAGTATGGCCCTGGATGCGGATCAGAGTGAGCGGATTTTCGATTATCTGGAAAGTAAGGGAATCGATGTCCTCAGAGTCAGCAATGATGACAGTGACGCAGAATTTCTTTTAGATGATGACGACGATGTTCGTGTAGAAGATACGGATTTATCCGTGCCGGATGGAATTAATATTGAGGACCCGGTGCGTCAGTATTTGAAAGAAATCGGCAATATTCAGTTGTTGTCTGCGGAAGAGGAAGCCGAGCTGGCCAGACGTATGGGTGAAGGCGACGAAGAAGCAAAGAAGCATTTGACGGAAGCGAATCTGCGTCTCGTGGTCAGTATTGCGAAACGTTATGTAGGCCGCGGTATGAGCTTTCTGGACCTGATTCAGGAAGGCAATATTGGTTTGATGAAGGCCGTTGATAAATTCGATTATACAAAGGGGTATAAGTTCAGTACTTATGCGACCTGGTGGATTCGTCAGGCAATTACCAGGGGATTGGCCGATTATTCCAGAACCATTCGTATTCCGGTACATATGGTGGAGACAATTAATAAAACCATTCGCGTATCCCGTAAATTACTGGCAGAATATGGCCGGGAACCAACTTCGGAAGAGATTGCAAAGGTCATGGGCGTGCCTGTGGAAAAGGTCGATGATATTCTGAAGATTTCCAAAGAACCAGTATCTATGGATACACCGATCGGTGAAGAAGAAGACAGCCATTTGGGTGATTTTATTGAAGATAAATCCACGCTCCAGCCGGAACAGCATGCCGCAGATGAGATGCTGAAAGAAGAGCTGGAAGTGGCGCTTCAGTCATTGACTGAGCGGGAACAGAAGGTCATCCGTCTGAGATTTGGTCTCGAAGACGGAAAGGCCAGAACTCTGGAGGAAGTTGGTCAGGAATTTTCCGTGACCCGTGAACGTATTCGTCAGATTGAGGCGAAGGCGCTCAGAAAACTTCGTCATCCTCAGAGAAGTAAGAAATTGAAAGATTTTCTTGCATAATATCATAGAGAACTGTAGGATACCGGAGATGCCTGCTTATTTTTAGCGGAGTCGTCTGCGGTATTCTTGATGTTGACGAACTGGAGGTATGGGGTGAAGTACGCAGATATAATCGTGGATATATCTCTCGAAGCGCTGGATCGGGTATTTCAATACATCGTACCGGAATCGATGAAGCAGGAAATCCGGGTAGGAAGCCAGGTGACGGTGCCTTTTGGCAAAGGAAACAGGATGGTCCGGGGATACGTTGTTGGTTTTTCCGATGTGGCGGAATATGCTCCGGATAAGCTGAAAGAGATTGATGGGATACAAAAAGGCTCTATGGTCGTAGAGTCTCAGATGATTTGTCTGGCGGACTGGATGAGCCGGGCTTACGGCTGTACCCGTGCCCAGTCATTGAAAACGGTGCTGAATGTGAAACGGCGTGTCCGGGGCGGCACAAAGAGGATTTATCGATTGGCTGTGTCCCGGACGGATGCGGAGAAAGAAATGAAAAGACTGGCAGTCCAGCCAAGATTTGCATCACGGGCTGCGCTGCTGGCCCTTTTGCTGGATGATGACAGCGGAAAGGGTATGTCGGAGACGGAAATGAAAAAGAAGGTTCCGTCCCCGGAGGCTGCTCTGAAGACTTTGATGAAGCATGGATGGATTGAAGTCTCGGAAACTTCGGATTACCGGATTCCCTATTTAGAGGCCAGTGACGGTAAGCAGGTTTTGCTTAGCCGGGAACAGCGGCAGGCTGTAGAAGGGATTCTTGCTGATGAACGGCAGGTACATCTTTTATACGGTGTCACGGGTAGCGGCAAGACGGAAGTTTACATGCAGTTGATTGAACGGATTCTGGCATCAAGACGGCAGGCCATCGTACTGATCCCTGAAATTTCTTTGACTTACCAGAATATCGCCCGATTTCGTCAGAGGTTTGGACGCCGGGTTTCGGTCATGAATTCGAAGATGTCTGACGGCGAGCGCTATGATCAGTATATCCAGGCAAAAAATGGGGAAATTGATATTATGATCGGTCCCCGTTCTGCACTGTTTACGCCATTTCCGAATCTGGGCCTGATCATTATTGACGAAGAACAGGATGGGGCTTACAAAAGCGATACGACACCAAAATACCATGCGGTGGATGTGGCTGTACAGCGGATGAAACTGTGCGGAGGCAAGGTCGTTCTTGGCTCGGCGACCCCTTCGGTAGTGACCTATGACAGGGCAGTCCGGGGAATCTATGGACTCCATTGCCTTGGAAAGCGGGTATCCGGGGGTACGATGGCACAGACGGAAATCGTTGATTTGAGAGAGGAACTGCGGCAGAAAAATTATTCCATTTTTAGCCGCAGACTTCAGGAAGAAATCGAAAAACGCCTTAAAAGAAAGGAACAGATTTTACTGTTTCTGAACCGGAGAGGCTATGCAGGATTCATATCCTGCCGAAGCTGCGGTCATGTCATCCGGTGTCCGCATTGCGATATTTCCATGACCCTTCACAAGAGCGAGGGGAATATTTTAAAATGTCACTACTGTGGAATGACGCTGCCTATGCCCGGCAATTGTCCGGAATGCGGTTCCCGTTATATCGGAGCTTTTGGAATGGGAACACAAAAGGTGGCTGAAATGCTTGGCAAAAGATTTCCTCAGGCCCGTATTCTTCGGGCGGACCGGGATTCAATGAGCCGTAAGAATAGCCATCTGGAAGTGTTTCGGACTTTTTCAAAGGGCGAAGCGGATATTTTAGTAGGTACTCAGATGATCGTCAAGGGTCATGATTTTCCCAATGTGACACTGGTTGGTGTTTTGGCAGCGGATTTATCCATGTTTTCAGGGGATTATCTGGCCGGAGAGCGGACGTTCCAGTTGCTGACCCAGGCGGCTGGACGGGCCGGACGGGGGACAAAACCGGGGCTGGCCATTATACAGACTTACCAGCCGGATCACTATGCAGTGACCTGTGCGGCGAATCAGGATTATGAGTCATTTTACAGGCAGGAAATCGTGTATCGGAAGCTCATGAAATATCCGCCGGCTGGACATATGATGGCGGTGGTCGTTGAGCATGAGGATGAAATAACAGCCAGGGAAGGCGCTATGATTCTGGCAGAAGCGATAAAGGATGAGGCTGTGCCGATGAAAGACAGGTCAGTGATGGCGCAAGACCGGACAGAAAGTGCCGGACCATGGGTGCAGGTCTTACCGCCGGCTGATGGATTCCGGGCGAAAGAGAAAGATCGTTACCGAAAGGTGATTTATATAAAAAGCAATGAGATAAAAGGATTGATGGATTGTCGGAGCAAAGTCCAGGACCTTCTCCGAAACGACGGGATGTTTCGTCAGGTGAATGTTCAGTTCGATATCGATCCGATGAATTTGTATTGAGATGGAGGAATATTTATGGCACTCAGAAATATGAGATATGAGGGAGACCCGGTATTAAATAAAGTTGCAAAAGAAGTAAAGGAGCTGACACCACGGACAAAGGAGCTAATCGGTGATATGCTGGATACGATGTATCATGAAAATGGTGTTGGACTGGCAGCCCCTCAGGTAGGCATCCTGAAACGCATCTGCGTTATCGATGTGGGTGAAGGACCTTATGTATTTATCAATCCGGAAATTATCGAGTCCAGCGGTTCACAGACTGGTGAAGAAGGATGCCTGAGTGTACCGGGGAAATCCGGCGTCGTTACCCGTCCGAATTATGTCAAAGCTCGGGCGCTGGATCAGAATATGAACCCGTTTGAAGTGGAGGGAACCGAACTTTTTGCAAGAGCCATGTGCCATGAGTTTGATCATCTGGACGGCCATCTCTATGTGGAAAAAGTAGAAGGCAAACTGAAAGATGTTGTCTACGAAGAAGGTGAATAAATATGAGAGTTGTTTTTATGGGAACGTCGGATTTTTCCGTGCCGACATTGGAAAAAATTATAGAAGCCGGACATGAAGTGGTCGGTGTGGTGACCCAGCCGGATAAGGCAAAGGGTCGGGGAAAGAAGGTGCTTTTTCCGCCGGTGAAAGAAAAAGCGCTGGAACATGGTCTGACGGTATACCAGCCGAGACGGGCCAGGGAGCCGGAGTTTATCGAGCAGATGCGGGCACTGGAACCGGATGTCATGGTCGTTGTGGCCTTTGGTCAGATTTTGTCGCAGGATTTGCTGGATATTCCGAAATACGGTTGTGTCAATGTTCATGGATCATTGCTTCCGAAATATCGGGGAGCGGCGCCGATCCAGTGGGCGGTCATCCGCGGAGAAAAAGTCAGCGGTGTGACGACGATGCAGATGGATGCGGGAATAGATACGGGAGATATGCTTCTTAAAGCGGAAGTCCCTTTGGCAGAGGATGAGACCGGCGGCAGCCTTCATGATAAGCTCAGTGTCCTCGGCGGCGATCTTCTGATCGAGACATTAAAAGGGCTTGAAGCCGGAACGATCCAGCCGGAAAAGCAGGATGACAGTCAGACTGGCGAATATGCCCGGATGCTTGATAAGGCCCTTGGAAAGATTGATTTTTCCATGACGGCAGAAGAAATCGAACGGCTTATCCGGGGACTGAATCCATGGCCAAGTGCTTATACATCTTATCATGGAAAGACGATGAAACTTTGGAAGGCCAGAGTTGTTTCAAATGCAGATGCAGTGCCTGACGGTCCTGCGACAGGAAATGCGGTGCCGGGAAAAATTTTAGCGGTAGATAAAATGGGCTTTACTGTTCAGACCGGCGGCGGAGCTCTTCAGATATTGGAACTTCAGATGGAAGGCAAAAAACGGATGGATGCGGGAGCCTTCCTTCGGGGATGTCAGATGACAGCAGGTGAGATACTGGGACAGGAGTGATTTCTATGTATGGATACGGTGGTATGTACTATCCGGGATTTTATTTTGATCCAACCTATATTTTGATTCTTATTGGTGCGCTGCTTTCTATGTGGGCTTCGTCCAGGGTGAAATCCACCTTTGCCCGGTATGACCGTGTGCGGAATATCCGCGGCATTACAGGAGCTCAGGCAGCGGAGACGATTCTTCATCAGGCGGGCATTTATAATGTCAGCATTCAAAGAATCCAGGGCAGCCTGACAGACCATTATGACCCGGCAGCCAAAGTGCTCAGACTTTCAGACAGTGTGTTTGGGGCCACCAGTGTGGCGGCCATTGGTGTGGCGGCCCATGAATGCGGTCATGCCATTCAGGACCAGAAGGATTACGCACCGCTTCGGATCCGGACGGCGCTTGTACCGATTTGTAATTTCGGTTCAAGCATCAGTTGGCCATTGATTTTGATCGGTGTTATTATGGGCTGGAATCAGACATTGATTCGTGCAGGAATTTTTCTCTTTTTTGCAGTAGTCCTTTTTCAATTGGTAACATTGCCGGTGGAGTTTAATGCGTCCTCCAGAGCGTTAAAGATTCTTTCTTCCACCGGGCTTTTACAGGGTGATGAAAATGAGGGAGCCAGAAAGGTTCTCAGTGCGGCGGCATTGACCTATGTGGCCGGTGCAGCGGCAAGCATTTTACAGCTCTTGCGATTAATCATATTATTCGGCGGTCGGGGACGGCGCGATGATGACTAATTCAGAAAATTTAAGGGATATTGTCTGTGATCTGCTTCTGGAGACTGCGCGGGAACAGATACCGTCCCATGTAGCTATTCGCCGGATGCTGGAGAAATATCAGTATCTTGGCAGCGGGGAACGGCGGTTTATCAGTCGCCTGACCCGGGGAACGCTGGAACGTCAGATCAGTCTGGACTGGATGATTGAGCGTTTTTCCAGTGTTAAAGTAAGAAAAATGAAACCGGTCATTCGGACGATTCTCCGGATGTCGGTTTATCAGATTAAATATATGGATGGGGTTCCTGATTCTGCCGTGTGTAATGAGGCGGTGAAATTGGCAAAGAAACGGGGTTTTAAAAATCTTTCTGGTTTTGTCAATGGAATCCTTCGGAATATGATTCGGAATCCTGAAAAACTGGATTTGCCGAAAGATAACTTGTCTGTTTATTATTCCCAGCCTCAGTGGCTGGTGGATTACTGGACAGACTGCTATGGTAAAGAGAACACCGAGAAAATGTTTCAATGGTTTCTTAAAGAGCAGCCATTGACGGTTCGGGTATGTAAAAACCGGCTGACACCGGAAGAATTTGCCCGGCGGATGGAAATTCAGGGAGTGACGGCCGTTCAAAATCCTTTGGTATCGGAAGCCTTTACATTAAAAGGATTTGATTATCTGGGGGCTTTGGAAGAGTTTCGGGAAGGCCTTTGTACGGTACAGGATGTGAGTTCTATGTTGGTGGCAAAAGCTGCCGGAGTGAAACCGACAGATAAGGTCATCGATGTGTGTGCGGCGCCGGGCGGAAAAAGTATTCAGATCAGCGAGCTGTTAACCGATGGCGGTCAGGTGATTTCCAGAGACTTGACCGATGCGAAGATCGCATTGATCGAAGAAAATATTCAGCGCATGGGTGCGGAACATATAACGGCGGAGTGTCAGGACGCTCTGATCTTTCGGGCAGAGGATAAGGAAACTGCGGATGTCGTTATTGCGGATTTGCCTTGTTCCGGCCTTGGTGTTATTGGACGGAAGGCAGATATCAAATACCGGATGAGCCGGGAGGACATGAAGGCTTTGGCAAAGCTGCAGAGAGAAATCTTAAGCGTAGTCCAGGCTTATATAAAGCCGGGAGGCTGTTTGATTTATAGTACCTGTACGGTGAACCCGGAAGAAAATGTGGAAAATGTCCGGTGGTTTCAGAAGAATTTCTCTTTTGAACCGGAAAGTCTTGCAGAGCTTTTACCGGAAGGCATTTATTCGGATACAATGGAGCAGGGGTATATTCAGTTGATGCCGGGAGAATACGGCACGGATGGTTTTTTTATTGCCCGGTTCCGAAGGAGATAGAGGATGGAAAAAACAGATATCAGGTCGATGACTTTGAATGAACTGGAAGATTTTATAGTGAAGGGCCTGGGAGATAAAAAATTTCGTGCAAAGCAGATTTATGACTGGATACATGTCAAGCTGGTTCAGAATTTTGACGAGATGACGAATCTCTCAAAGGATTTACGGGAGCGGCTTAAAAGTGAAGCAACTCTTTGTTCGGTGACGATGGTTGATCGATTGATTTCGGAAATTGACGGGACTCGGAAATATCTTTTCCGCATGGAAGACGGCAGTATCATCGAGAGTGTGCTGATGAAATATAAGCATGGAAATTCAGTGTGTATTTCTTCACAGGTCGGCTGCCGGATGGGGTGTCGTTTCTGTGCTTCCACTCTGGCCGGACTGGAACGTCATTTGACAGCGGCGGAAATGCTTGGCCAGATCTATGCGATTCAGAAAGAATCGGGAGAACGGGTATCCAATGTGGTCATTATGGGTACGGGGGAGCCGCTGGACAATTATGATGCGGCGGTCCGTTTCATACGATTGATTTCTGATGAAAAAGGACTTCATATCAGTCAGAGAAATATCACCCTTTCTACCTGTGGGCTGGTACCGGAAATTTATCGGCTGGCCGATGAACATCTGCAGATTACGCTGGCGATTTCCCTTCATGCGTCCAATAATGAAAAGCGAAAATCCATGATGCCGATTGCCAATAGGTATTCGATTGAAGAACTTTTGAAAGCCTGCCGTTATTATTATGATACCAATGGCCGGCGGCTGACCTTTGAATATAGTCTGGCCGGGGGTGTCAATGACTCGCCGGAGGATGCCAGGGCGTTGGCGCATCTTTTGAAAGGATTCATGTGGCATGTGAATTTAATCCCTATTAATCCGGTGGAAGAGCGGGATTATGTCCAATCTGATCGGAAATCCATAGTGAATTTTAAAAATAACCTTGAAAAATATGGGGGAAATGTTACTATAAGAAGAGAAATGGGTCGGGATATACAAGCGGCCTGTGGCCAGTTACGCCGCAGATATATGACTCAGGTCGGAGAAAAGGAGGTATAGAATGCGGGTATTTGGAAAGACAGACGTAGGTCTGGTCCGAAAAGTAAATCAGGATTTCATATATTATTCTCAGGTACCGGTGGGTGCTTTTCCGAATCTGTTCATTGTGGCAGACGGCATGGGCGGCCATAATGCGGGCGATTTTGCGTCCCGATATGCCGTGGAATGTTTCTTGAAGTATATTGAAACTTCAAAACCGGATGCTTTGATTCGCATGGTGGATGAAGGTATCAAATATGCCAATCGTAAGCTGATTGAAAAGGCAGCACAGGATGAGGCATTGAAAGGTATGGGTACAACGATGGTTGTGGCCTACATTGAGGATGAGCAGCTTTTTGTCGGAAATATTGGTGACAGCCGGCTCTATCTTCTGGATAAAGAGATTAATCAGGTGACAGAGGACCATTCCTTTGTTGCTACCCTTGTCCGGGCAGGAGAATTGACAAAAGAGCAGGCCAGAAACCATCCGGATAAAAATATTATTACGAGGGCTGTAGGAGCGGCAGAGAATGCAAAGGTTGACTTTTTTGAAGTGGACCTTGAGAGGGGTGACCAGATTCTCATGTGTTCCGACGGACTCTCCAATATGGTAGAGGATGATATGTTGTTTGACATTGTAAAGAATACATATATTGGCGATGTAGTTGATGAATTGATTGATGAAGCCAAACATAATGGCGGATTAGACAATATTGCAGTGATTGTTATTGACCCTTTTGATGTGGAGGTGAATTGATGTTAACACCAGGGACCCTATTGGCGGGAAGATATGAGATCGTCGGACGGATCGGCGCCGGCGGCATGTCCAATGTATATAAAGCCAAAGATCAGAAATTAAACCGGTTTGTTGCGGTAAAAGTATTAAAACCGGAATTCAGCGCGGACGCTACTTTCGTAAAAAAATTCCGGGTGGAGGCACAGTCTGCTGCCGGATTATCCCATCCGAATATTGTTAATGTCTATGATGTTGGCGAGGAAAACGGAATTTATTATATTGTTATGGAACTGGTTCAGGGTATTACTCTGAAACATTATATTGAAAGAAAAGGAAAATTGGATATTCGGGAAGTTTTGAATATCTCTGTTCAGATCGCTTCCGGTATGGGTGCGGCCCATGCCAACCGGATTATTCATAGAGATATTAAACCGCAGAACGTTATCATGTCCAGAGATGGTAAGGTGAAAGTGACCGACTTTGGTATTGCCAAAGCAGCGGATTCGACCACAGTGACAACGAATGCAGCCGGTTCGGTACATTATATTTCGCCGGAACAGGCCAGAGGCGGTTACAGCGATGAGAAAAGTGATATTTACTCCCTCGGTATTACCATGTATGAGATGGTGACCGGACGGGTACCTTATGACGGAGAGAATAATGTTTCGGTTGCGCTTCAGCATATTCAGGGAAATATGACGCCGCCGAGACAGTTGAATCCGGATATTCCGCGAAGCGTAGAGCGGATCATTATGAAATGTACTCAGAAGAAACCGGATCTGCGTTACAGTTCTGCCAAGGAACTGATCATGGACCTTCGCCGGGCGTTGGCAGAACCGGATGGAAATTATGTCGTTATCGGTTCGGCTGTGCCTGTTGGCGGTGCCGGCGACAGTACCACAGTGGTCATGAATGAAGATGATGTGGAAAAACTCCGTCATGCTTCTTTAAATAAGGATAAAGAGGCACGGAAGCGTTCGGAACGTCTGACTCCGGAAGAACGGCGCCGCCGCCAGTTGGAGGAAGAACGCAAGGAATACGAAGAGTATGACAATCATCATGAACGTAAGAAACCGAAGCCAAAGAAACCGGTGCAGCCGGTTGTGGAAGAGGAGGAAGATGAAGATGATGTAAATCCGGCATTGGATAAAACGATGATGATTTTCGGTATTGTCGGTGCTGTTATTATCGTGATTGTAATCTTTTTCATTATCGGACGGGCCGGCGGTCTGTTCAGCGGCTTTGGCAGCGGAAATAAGACGACAACAACATCCACAGGAAATATCAGTACAGCGAGCAGCAATTCTCCGGTACCGGATTGTGTGGGTAAAACTCAGGATGAGGCCATTGCTCTGCTTCAGGAGAGTGATCTGGATTATAAGATTCAGGAAAAAGAGGATGCTTCCGTAGAAAAAGGTATTGTCATCAGTACCAATCCGAAAGCGGGAACGAAGCTGGAAAAGGGAGCGACAGTCACTTTGTTTGTCAGCAAAGGTGATGAATCGGCTCAGATGCCGGATGTTGTCGACGTAGCTCTGGATCAGGCAAAATCCCAGTTGGAGGGTATGGGCCTGAAGGTTACGGTGAAGAATGAATACCATGACACGATTGAGGAAAACCGGGTCATCAGCTCCTCACCAACAGCCGGAGCAACGGTGAAGCTTGGAACAAAAGTAACTTTAACGGTAAGTAAAGGCAAACAGAAAACAACAGTGCCATATCTCATCAATAAGAGCTATGATGAAGCTGTTTATGAATTGTCAACAGCCGGGCTGAATGTGGGCAATGTGTCCTATGAGGACAGTGACAGCGTGGATGAAGGAAATATCATCCGTCAGGGACTGGATGCCAATTCTCAGGTGCCAAGGGGAACCTATGTGGACCTTGTAGTAAGTACAGGGCCGAAGGAGACCGAGCCTCAGATGGGAAGTGCAACGGTCTATATGCCGGCAGATAATCCATTCGGTCATGACATTGGTACTCAGGCAGCATTGAGTGCAGGAACCGTAACCATTAATATACTTTACGAAGATGGTTCGTTTGAAACGGTTTACACGGCTTACTGCAGCTCGGCGGATGCCTATGAGTCCGGATGGTCCGAAACGGTGAGCGGTAAGTCCGGAACGTCAGCAACGGTTCAGGCTATGCTTGAAGGAATGATATACGCTTCTTATTCTATCTATTTTGATTAGTTGAGGCATTTATGCAGGGAAAGATAATTAAAGGAATCGGTGGATTCTATTATATCCATGTCGAACACCAGGGAATTTACGAATGTAAGGCGAAGGGGGTATTCCGGAACCGGAAGGTAAAACCTCTGGTGGGCGATAATGTGGAAATTGACGTTATCAGCGAGACGGATAAAAAGGGAAATATCCGGAGTATTTTACCTCGGAAAAATGAATTGATCCGGCCGGCGGTGGCAAATATTGACCAGGCTCTGGTATTTTTTGCGGCGGCCCAGCCGGAACCAAATCTCGGACTTTTGGACCGGTTTCTGCTGCAAATGGAGTACAAGCACATTCCAGCCATCATCGGTTTTAACAAATGTGATTTAACGGATACTTCAAAAATTGAAACACTGGAAAGTATCTATTGTGGCTGCGGATATCCGATGGTATTTGTCAGTGTGAAGGAAGCCAGAGATTTGGAGAAGATATATGCTTTACTGGCTGGAAAAACGACGGCTCTGGCCGGACCTTCCGGCGTTGGAAAATCGTCGTTGATGAACTGGCTGCTTCCGGAAGCAGAGATGGAAACCGGAACGGTCAGTGAAAAGATTAAGCGGGGACGCCATACGACCCGGCATTCGGAACTGTTTTATCTGGGCGAAGAAACTTATCTGTTTGATACGCCTGGATTCAGTTCTCTCTATTTAAATGATTTTACAGATGAGACATTAAAACTCTATTTTCCTGAATTTCTACCGTATGAAGCAGAGTGCCGTTTTGCCGGGTGCAATCATTTGAATGAACCGGATTGCGGCGTGAAGCAGGCGCTTTCTGAGGGAAAGATCAGCCAGGTGCGTTATGACAGTTATGTTCAGATGTATCAGGAGTTAAAAGAACAGAGGAGGTATTGACGATGTTGATTTTATCACCATCGATCTTATCGGCGGATTTTGCCAATCTGGGACAGGATGTGGCAAAGGCAGCTTCGGCTGGCGCTGAATATATTCATATTGATGTGATGGACGGACAGTTTGTGCCGAATATTTCTTTTGGAATGCCAGTCATCCAGGCCATTCGTCCGGTGACGGATAAAGTATTTGATGTTCATTTAATGATTGATGAGCCGGTACGTTTTATCAAGGAGTTTGTGGATGCGGGAGCGGACCTGATCACGGTCCATGTGGAGGCATGCAAGCATCTCCACCGGACGATTCAGGTCATTAAAAGCTATGGCATTAAAGCCGGTGTCGTATTGAATCCGGCAACATCCCTGAGTACAGTGGAGGAGATTCTTCCTGAATTGGATATGGTGCTTCTTATGAGTGTTAATCCAGGATTTGGCGGTCAGAAGTATATTGAGACAACAACGGATAAAGTGCGCCGGCTTCGCCAGATGATTTCGGAACGGAATCTGAATGTGGATATTGAAGTGGACGGCGGTGTGACTCTGGACAATGTGGAGATGCTCATCGATGCCGGAGCTAATATTTTTGTGGCCGGTTCAGCGGTCTATAAAGGTTCTGTGGAAGAAAATGTGAAGGGATTTCTGGAGGTATTTAAAAAATACGAATGAAAGTACTGATTATTACGGGAGGCAATATCGATGACGATTTTGCCTTCTCTTTTTTGAAAAATAATATATATAATGAAGTGATTGCAGTGGACGGCGGACTGGCTTTCGCCGATAGGGCAGGAATTGCTATAACCCATTTGGTGGGCGATTTTGATACGATTGATGGAAAAATTCTGGAAAAATATGTTCATCGGGACGATATCTGTGTACACCGGTTTATCCCGGAAAAGGATTATACGGACACGGATATTGCCGTAAAGCTGGCGCTTCGTCTGTTTGATGAAAAAGGACAGGCGGAGTTTTCTGAAGAGGGGCAGGCGGAGAAAGTTCTCCACATTTTAGGTGGCACGGGGAGTCGGCTAGATCATGTGCTGGCAAATCTCCAGATGCTTAAAAACATTATGGAAGCCGGTGTTCAGGGAATTTTGGTTGACAAAAACAATCAGATTCAGATGATTCAGGGCACCTGTTGCCTGAAGAGTGAAGGCGTTTTTGGAAAGTATATGTCCCTCATTCCGGCAACTATGGATTTGTCAGGCATTACTTTGGAAGGATTTAAGTATCCGCTGAACCGGGCGAATACCCATTTTGGCGAAAGCCTATGTGTGAGCAATGAACTTATTGCAGAAGAAGGGCGGATTACAATAGAGGAAGGGCTGGCCTGGATGATTTTATCCAGAGATTAGAATGATGAAAAAATTGATCATGATTTTAGGAACGGTGAGTATTGCCATGTCGGCCATCTTTGTGCGCATGGCGTCGGCACCATCCATCGTCCTTGTATTTTACCGGATGCTTTTTGCGGTACTTATTCTGTTTCCGGTGCTTTTGGTGAAATTCCGGGCAGAAATAAAGCAATTGAAAATAAGGGATATTCTTTTTTGCGCCTGCGGCGGCCTGTTTCTCGGATTGCATTTTACCGTGTTTTTTGAGTCTTTGAAATATACGAGTATTGCCGCTTCGGTGGTTCTTGTAAATATGGAAGCATTTATTGTCTCGCTGACCCTGGTTTTGTGGTTCAGAGAGAAAATTCCGATGAGAGGCGTACTGGGGATTGGCGCTGTTTTCTTCGGAACTGTCCTCATTGCGGTTTCTGATATGGGCAGCGGAAGCAATGTTGTTTTTGGTGATATTCTTGCATTGCTCGGTGCATTCTTCGCATCAGCTTATACATTATTTGGAAGGTCCTGCCGCACCCATATTTCTACTTCGGTCTACACATGCTTTGTTTATGGATTTGCCTGTCTGACCGTCTGTATTGCGATGATTGTTTCGGGAACATCTTTTATTGGCTATGGTCCAATCAACTATGGCGCAGCTTTTGGAATGACAATTTTTTGTACGTTCTTTGGTCACAGTGTTTATAGCTGGGGACTTAAATATCTCAGTGCCTCCTACATATCTACAGTGAAACTTTTGGAGTCATTCTTTTCCGCTCTGTTTGGTTTCTTTATTTTTGGAGAAGTTCCGGCGGTCCTCGTTATCGTTGGCGGCGTTATTGCTATCGGAGGTGTTGCTGCCTATTCACAGGTGGACACAGCGAGACGTGCAAATTCAGAGGAACATATGGAGCCGGTTAGGTGAACAGGTAGCAGATAAGGACAGATTCATATATAAGATTGATGAAAAGAATATCTATATATTAGCTTGCTGCTATCATTACGGAGATAAATAATTTGTTAAAATTGCCATGGGTGTGGAACACACTCATGGCAATTTTCTTAATATACCTATCGAGTTCTTATTTTCAGACATTGAACCGGAAAAGGACTACGTCGCCGTCTTTAACCACGTATTCCTTACCTTCCATACGGACAAGTCCTTTTTCCTTAGCGGCATTATATGTTCCGCAGGCCATTAAATCATCATAGCTGACAACTTCGGCTTTAATAAATCCACGTTCAAAATCAGAATGAATCTTTCCGGCCGCCTGAGGCGCTTTTGTTCCATTCTTAATCGTCCATGCGCGGGATTCGGTCGGTCCGGCGGTCAGATAACTGATCAGACCGAGCAGACGATAGCTGGCCTTGATGAGTTTTTCCAGACCGGATTCGGAAAGCCCCAAATCTTCAAGGAACATTTTCTTTTCATCATCGTCCAGTTCGGCGATTTCCTGTTCAATCTGAGCGCAGATAACGAAAACTTCGGAACCCTCAGAAGCCGCATATTCACGGACAGCAGCGACGAAGTCATTGCCTGCGGCATCATCGGCCAGATCATCTTCAGAAACATTGGCAGCATAGATGACTGGTTTGCCTGTAAGAAGATTGAAGCTCTGCAGCAGAATTTGTTCTTCTTCATCATCAACTTCAAGGGAACGGGCCATTTTTCCGTCTTCCAGGTGGGCAATAACACGTTTTACCAGGTCAGCTTCTTTAGCAAGGGCTTTATCGTTGCGGGCACCTTTGCTGACTTTGGCGTAGCGGCGTTCCATAATTTCAATATCAGAGAAAATTAATTCCAGGTTGATTGTTTCAATATCCCGGAGTGGATTGATGCTGCCATCCACATGGACAATGTTGTCATTTTCAAAGCAGCGGACAACATGAACGATGGCATCGACTTCGCGGATATTGGAGAGGAACTGATTTCCGAGACCTTCACCTTTAGAAGCGCCTTTTACCAAACCGGCAATATCGACAAACTCAATGACAGCCGGGACGATCTTGACTGAATCATAAAGATCAGCAAGCACGTCCAGACGGTGGTCTGGTACGGAAACAATCCCCACATTCGGGTCAATTGTACAGAATGGATAGTTGGCAGATTCTGCGCCGGCTTTAGTTAGCGAATTAAAGAGGGTACTTTTACCCACATTCGGGAGACCGACAATACCTAATTTCATATTCATACGTCCTTTCTTATATAAAAGCGGCAGCATAAGGCCGCTTTTTCTCACATTCTCACCCATTTTATCATATATTTTGGAAAAAAACCATACGATTCATAATGGATTAAAAAAGAATGAATTTTTTTTGAAAAAACCAAAATTGCTATTGCCATCTCAAACCAAATAATATAGAATAAAAATACAAGTGGGAGAAAGTGAAACAAAGTGGTGAAAAATGGTTCCATTAGGTGCCAAAGATGAGAAACGGGTGGTTGTATGTTTATTGGTGAATATAATCATACATTGGATGCAAAAGGCAGACTGATCGTTCCTTCAAAGCTGAGAGAATCTCTGGGTGAAAGATTTTTTCTGACGAAGGGGCTGGATGGCTGTCTCTCCGTGTACCCTCAGGAAGAATGGGAATGTTTTACACAAAAGATTCATGAGCTTCCTATGACCAATAAAGATGCCCGTAAATTTAGCCGTTTTTTCCTGGCTGGAGCCTCAGAATGCGAAATTGACAAGCAGGGCCGGATTTTAATCCCGGCCAATTTGAGAGAATTTGCCAAACTTGAAAAAGAAGCCGTATTAGTCGGCGTATCAAATCGTATTGAGATTTGGAGCAGAGACAAGTGGGAAGAAATCAACGATGTGGATGTGGACGATATGGATGATATTGCCCAGCATATGGAAGACATCGGAATTTCTTTATAGCAGCAAAAGAAAGAGGTGGATTTCATTGAATTTCAAACACCAATCTGTTTTGCTGGAGGAAACGATTGAGAATTTAAATATTGTGCCGGACGGCATTTATGTTGATGGGACACTTGGAGGCGGTGGACATGCTTTCCATGTATGCAGCCGGCTTGGTGAAAAAGGACATTTTATCGGCATTGACCAGGACGCAGCAGCTATTGAAGCGGCCGGCGAACGGTTAAGGCCTTTTGGAGATAAAGTCACAATTGTGCGAAGCAATTACAGTGACATGAAACAGGTGTTGAATGACCTTGGAATTTATAAGGTCAACGGTATTGTTTTAGATTTAGGCGTATCTTCTTATCAGTTGGATACGGCAGAGAGAGGATTTACCTACAGAGAGAATGCACCGCTGGACATGCGTATGGACCAGCGACAGGATAAGACAGCCAGAGATATAGTCAATGGTTATAGTGAAATGGAATTGTACCGGATTATCCGGGATTACGGCGAAGATAAATTTGCAAAGAATATCGCAAAACACATTGTCCGGGCCAGGCAGAATAAGCCTGTGGAGACAACGGATGAGCTGACAGAGATCATCAAGGCGGCGATTCCGATGAAATTCCGGGCAGTGGGCGGTCATCCGGCCAAGCGAACGTTTCAGGCGATTCGGATTGAACTGAATCAGGAACTTGAAGTGCTGCGGGGCCATTTGAATGAGATGGTGGAACTGTTGGATACAAACGGCAGAATCTGTATTATTACTTTTCATTCTCTGGAAGACAGGATTGTTAAAAACATTTTCAGAAAATGTGAGAATCCGTGTGAATGCCCGCCAAATTTTCCAACCTGCGTGTGCGGCAAAAAATCTTTGGGAAAGGTGATTACCCGAAAGCCAATTCTTCCGTCGGAAGAGGAACTGGAACTGAATCCAAGATCGAAAAGTGCCAAACTACGTGTGTTTGAACGCAATTGAAGTTTAAGAGAGGAGCGGTGACTATGCCGGACAACAGAACAAAGAGACCAACAAGACGTACGTCCGAATATTATGTAGAAGGCAGCGCCGTTCGTAAACTTGAAACACTGCCGGAGGAATATTCGCCAAAGCGGCGGCGAAGAACAGCCGAAGATCGTCGTCTTCAGGCAGAAAGAAAACGAAAAAGAGAAATAGCCCAGAAAAATCAAGAACGGGCGCTTCGATTAAATTTGACATATACATTGTTTTTGATCGTCTCTGTTGTAGTGACGGTGGCGGCCTGCGTGGTTTATCTGAGTCTTCAGAATGAAATCCTTCAGACCAGTGAGCAGGTGGCATCATTAAAATCAGAACTCAGCACTATTACAAATGAAAATGTGGCTATGGAAGAACGCATTAACAGTGCGATTGATTTGTCGGAGGTATATCAAAAGGCCGTCAATGAATTTGGTATGACGGCTATCACAGAGGGGCAGATCCATTATTATTCCAATGAGAATCAGGATTATGTCAAGCAATACCGACAGATTCCATCGGATGACTGAACATAAAAGCCCTCAGTTTACTGAGGGCTTTTCCTTAGATAGACAGGTGGTGTGACATCTTGGCGAAGCAATATCAATTCCCGAAACGACCTATGAGAAAAAAACGAAGAAAACAGGAAAAGAAGTTTGGTACCAGCAATCGAAAAAAACTGCTGATTATTTTTGCCATACTGCTCCTGTTTATTTGTGTTTTAATCGGGAGATTGCTGTATATTAATTTATCCAATAGCGATACCTATGCGCGGATTGTTATGGCGCAGATGGATTATGATAGTAAAAGTATTCCTTTTAAACGGGGAGACATTCAGGATAGAAATGGAACAGTGCTGGCAACCAGCGAAAAGGTATACAATCTTGTTCTGGATCCTTATGTGGTTCTGAATTCCAATGGTGATTGTGAAAAACCAACGGCTGAAGCCATTGAGAGATATTTTGATATCGACGCGGCCGAAGTCTATAAAGTATTGGATGACAGTCCGGACAGCCGATATGTGGTCATGGCAAAGAAGCTGGACTATGATACGGTAAAGGCCTATCAGGACTTTATGAATTCAGAAGAAGAGGCGGACAAAGAGGCCAGCGCCAACGTTAAAGGTATCTGGTTTGAAGAGGAATATCTGCGAAAATATCCTTATGATTCGCTGGCTGCAGCTTTGATCGGATTTACGGTGAGCGGTAATCAGGGAACCTGGGGACTGGAAGGCTATTATAATGATATGCTGAATGGAACCAACGGCCGCGAATATGGTTATCTTTCAGACGAAACAGATTTTGAGAGAACTACTGTAGCAGCAGTGAACGGATATAATGTGGTATCTACGATTGACCTGAATATACAGCGTATCGTGGAAAAATATGTGACCCAGTTGGCTAATGAACGAGGCAGTGAGCATACCGGTGTGATCGTGGCCGACCCGAATACCGGAGAGATTCTGGCAATGGCCGGTTCTCCGACTTTTAATTTGAATTCACCGAGGGATTTAACGGCATATTATAGTGAAGAAGAGATTGAAGCTTTAAGCGATGAAGAAGTGGTCAACATTTATAATGATCTCTGGCGAAATTTTTGTGTCAGTGATACTTTTGAAGCCGGTTCTACAGTAAAACCGCTCACGATCGGAGCAGCCCTGGATGAAAATAAGGTTTCTACCGGTGATACTTTCCTGTGTGACGGCGGTGAAGATTTATTTGACGGAACGGGTACCCAGCATATTGCCTGTCATAATGTTTACGGTCATGGGACAACGACACTTCAGGAGGCCATCATGTGGTCATGTAATGATGCTTTGATGCAGGTTGGCACAAAATTGGGAACTACAGATATGTTAAAATACCATCGCCTGTATGGTTTCGGACAGGCAACAGGTATTGATCTGCCGGGAGAAGCCGGGGCAGAGAGTCTGATTTTCAATGAAGCTACAATGGGAAGTTTTGAGCTGGCGACAAGTGCTTTTGGTCAGGGCTTCAACCTGACTATGGTCCAGATGGTTGCTGCCTTTTCTTCAATCGTCAATGGTGGTCATTATTATCAGCCTCATGTCGTCAAAGAGATTACGACCGAGAGCGGCAATGTGGTAAAATCTTTTGATAAAGTACTTGTGCGCAATACTCTTTCAAAAGAAACTTGTGACTGGCTGATGGAAGCCATGTATCAGACGGTAGCTGATGACGGCGTGAATACGACGGGTACAGCGGCCAGAGTGGAAGGTTATACGATCGGCGGAAAAACCGGTACAGCAGAAAAATTGCCGCGTGGTTCGGGAAAATATGTTGTTTCCTTTATCGGATTCGCACCGGTGGAAGATCCACAGGTTGTTGTGTACGTTGTTATTGATGAGCTGCAGGATAATCAGGAAGACAGCGGTGCGGCCACAAAAATGGCCGGTGACATTTTGCGGGAAGTTCTTCCTTATCTTCAGATATTCCCGGCAAACGGTGAAAATACCGAGGGAGGCGAAGGCACCTCAGGAAATTATCAGTGGGGCGCTGCTCCGGAGACTAATGGGGACGGCACATCGGCGGAAGATGGTGAAACATCCGGCAGCACCGGATCCACAGAAGATTTGGAATCTTTTCTGAGTCAGTGGATCGATGAAGACGGAGATGGTTATGACGACATTACCGGAGATTACTATTGGGATGATCTGGCTGAATATATGGAGCAGAATGGCATAAACTGAGAGGGGCATTAATATAGTATACTAAATGTCCGTGGAGAGGTTTCATGGAAACAAGAACCTATCAGCGCAGAAAAATGCTTGTTGTTCTGCTGATGATGACACTTTTGCTGGCAGTGCTTCTTGCCCGTATGTGGTACATCATGGTAAACCGTTCCCAGCACTATAAAGAACGCGCGGATGATCTTCATGAAAGAGAGCGGGTCATCAAAGCGGAACGGGGAATTATTTACGACAGGAATGGTGTGGCTCTGGCCACGAACCAGTCGGTATGTACGATTTCCGTGATTCATAATCAGATTACGGATCCGGAGACTGTGATTCAGGTATTGTCTGAGACATTGGAGCTGGATTCGGAAAAGGTTCGGAAACGGGTGGAAAAGGTGTCTTCGATTGAACGTATTCAATCGAATGTGCCGAAGGAAACCGGCGATTTGATTCGCAGCTATAAACTGGATGGCGTTATGGTAGATGAGGATTATTCCAGATATTATCCCTATGATGAGCTGGCCGCGAAGATTATTGGCTTTACCGGCGGTGATAATCAGGGAATCATCGGTCTGGAAGTCATGTATGACGATTATCTTCAGGGTGAAGAAGGCCGGATTCTTACAGTGACGGATGTCCGGGGAATTGAAGTGGAAAACAGCGCAGAGACCCGGATAGATCCGGTGATGGGAGAGAGCCTTCATCTGAGTCTGGATTATAACATTCAATCCTATGTGACCCAGGTGGCCGAGAAAGTGATGAAACAGAAACAGGCAAAAAGTGTTTCCGTTATTCTTATGAATCCGCAGAACGGCGAAATTTACGCCATGGTCAACGTTCCGGAATTCAATCTGAATGAACCGTTTACCCTGATTCCGTCCATCACAGCCGATGCGGGTGTCAATACCCAGGATCTGCTGAATCAAATGTGGCGTAACGGCTGCATTAATGATACATATGAGCCGGGTTCCACATTTAAAATCATTACGGCCACATCGGCTTTGGAAAAAAATGTGGTGACCTTAAATGATACATTTTCATGTCCGGGATTCCGGATTGTGGCAGACCGGAAAATCCGCTGCCATAAAACCGGAGGTCATGGGAGTGAGACATTTACAGAAGGATTTATGAATTCCTGTAATCCCGTATTCATGGATGTCGGGGCCCGGGTGGGCATTGAAGGACTTTATGAATATTTTGGAAAATTGGGACTTTTTGAGAAAACCGGGGTGGATCTTCCTGGAGAAGCTACTTCGATCATGCATAAAATAGAAAATGTCGGAGCCGTGGAATTGGCGACCATATCCTTTGGTCAGTCCTTCCAGATCACACCGCTGCAGCTCCTTAGGGCCGTGAGCGCTGTTATCAACGGCGGTAATCTGGTAACGCCCCATTTGGGAATGTATACGACGGATGCCGCGGGAAACCAGAAGACGGTATTTGACTATCCGATAGAAAGCGGAGCCATCAGTCAGGAGACATCAGAGACGATGAAAGAACTTTTAGGATTGGTCGTTTCGGAAGGTACCGGAAAGAACGGCCAGGTGGCTGGATACTCTGTGGGTGGAAAGACGGCAACGTCTCAGAAGCTGCCCCGGGGATCAGGAAAATATATTGCTTCCTTTATAGGATTTTCGCCGGTGGAAAATCCTCAGATCATTGGAATTATTCTGATTGATGAACCGGTGGGAACCTACTATGGCGGTACAATTGCGGCGCCGGTAATGAGTGAGATTTATCAGATGGTGCTGCCTTATCTGTTTCCTGAGGATAAACAGGAGGAAACACAGGAAGAAACAGGGGACGATTTGCCCTGAGGTACTTTACAAGGCAACGGTAAGGTATTATAATTCTTAATTTGGACAGAATACGAAAGAATTCAACGAGAGGTGTAATTATGAAATATACAATTGTGTTACCGGCAATTATTGCTTTTGTGATCAGTGCACTGCTGTGCCCTGTAGTTATTCCATTTCTTCAAAAATTAAAATTTGGACAGTTTATCCGGGATGAGGGACCAGCGGCCCATCAGAAAAAATCCGGAACGCCGACCATGGGCGGTGTGATTTTTATTGTCAGTGTGATCATCACTTCCCTGTTTTACATGAAGGACTATCCGGCAATCATTCCAGTGGCTTTTTCGACGCTGGGATTTGGTATTATCGGATTTATGGATGACTATATTAAAGTGGTAAAAAAACGGAATCTTGGTCTGACTCCGCTTCAGAAGATGGCCGGCCAGTTTATTATCACAGGAATTTTTATTTATTATATGATGAATTTCACCGATGTAGGGACGGGAATTCTTATACCGTTCAGCGGCGGTTTTGAAAATGGTTTATATATTCATCTGCCTTGGTGGATGTTTATTGTCTTTATGTTTATTGTATTTTTGGGAACAACGAATGGAACAAACTTTACGGATGGTCTGGACGGTCTGCTCTCCAGTGTTACTGTGCTGGTGGCCGTCTTCCTTACAGTTGTTGCCATTGGCACGAACAGCGGACTGTCACCGATTACTTCAGCGGTGGCCGGCAGTCTGTTGGGCTTTTTATTATTTAATGTATATCCGGCGAGAGTCTTTATGGGAGATACAGGGTCTCTGGCCCTGGGTGGATTTGTGGCTGCCACAGCCAGTATGATGAATATGCAGTTATTCATTCTAATCTTTGGATTGATTTATCTGGTGGAGGTTGTCTCTGTTATCATTCAGGTGGCCTATTTTAAAAAGACCGGAGGAAAACGTTTCTTTAAAATGGCACCGATTCATCATCACTTTGAATTGTGCGGATGGCCGGAAACAAAAGTAGTTGCTGTATTTTCCATCGTGACAGCGGTATTATGTCTTGTTGGTTTTTTAGCACTATGATCAAAAAAATAAGATTGGGATAAACAGGAGGGAAATACATATGGATTTGAAAAATAAAACAGTGCTGGTCGTCGGCACAGGGATCAGTGGTATAGGTGCGGCCGGGCTGCTTATGAAAACAGACGCGGATCTGATTCTTTATGATGGAAACACGAACCTTACAGCAGAGGGAATCCAGGCAAAACTTCCTGACAAGAAAGATATTAAGATTATTATTGGCGACCTGACGGATGAAGTGATTCATACGTTGGATATCGCTGTTTTGAGCCCGGGAGTTCCGACAGACGTGGACTTTGTCAACCGTATGCGGGACGCAGGGGTTCTCATCTGGGGAGAACTGGAGCTGGCCGATCAGTTTGCAAAAGGAACTGTTCTGGCAATCACCGGAACCAATGGGAAGACAACAACGACGACCCTGGTGGGAGAAATACTGAAAAACTATTATAAAGAAGTTTTTGTAGTAGGAAATATTGGTACGGCCTACACCGGTGCGGCTTTGGATACAACAGATCATTCTTATGTGGTGGCAGAGACTTCCAGTTTCCAGTTGGAGACAGTCGATGAATTTCATCCAAAAGTAAGTGCTATTTTGAATCTGACACCGGATCATCTGAATCGTCATCATACGATGGAAGGCTATGTCAATGCTAAGAAAAATATTATGAAAAATCAGACGGCAGAAGATTTTGTCATTCTTAACTATGATGACCCGCTGACAAAGGCCATTGGGGAGACGGCAGTACCTCAGGTCATTTATTTTTCCAGCACCCAGGTCCTTTCGGAAGGCTATTATTTCCATGACCGCAAGATTTATTATGCTAAAGACGGTGAAGTCGAAGTGATCTGCAGTGCCAGTGGATTAAAGATTCTCGGACTTCACAATATGGAAAATATTATGGCTGCCGTAGCTATGGCCCGCTGTGTGGGTGTACCGATGGAAAAGATCCGGGAAACGATCACAACCTTTATGGGTGTGGAACACCGAATTGAGTATGTGACGGAAAAACAGGGTGTCTCCTATTATAATGATTCTAAAGGAACAAATCCGGATGCGGCGATTAAAGCGGTTCAGGCGATGGTTCGTCCGACGATTTTGATCGGCGGAGGCTATGATAAACAGAGTACTTATGATGAATGGATTGAGGCGTTTGACGGCAAGGTGCGGTATCTCGTACTGCTTGGCGAGACAGCGAATAAGATTGCTGAATGTGCCCGCCGTCATGGATTTGAAAATATTATTATGACGGAAAGTCTGGAGGATGCGGTAAAAGTCTGTTCCCAGAAAGCTGAGAGCGGTGATGCGGTACTTCTTTCACCGGCCTGTGCAAGCTGGGATATGTTTAAGAGTTATGAGGAACGGGGACGTATATTTAAGGAACTGGTTCACAAGCTGGCAGATTGAGTCTGAAATGGACTGGCGGATTGAGACTTGAGAAAGAATAGAGGTGTTTTTGGTGGCACGGGAAGTGACAGCAATGGATGGAAAAAAGAATAGAACCCGGACGAAAACAGAGAAATATTTTGACTATAGTCTCTTGTTTATCGTTGTCTTTTTGGTATGTTTCGGACTTGTGATGATTTTCAGTACCAGTGCCTATAATTCACAGATTGAAAATAGTGGTGACTCTTTTTATTATCTGAGACGTCAGTGTATGTTTGCAGCCCTCGGGTTGGCCGGAATGACAGTCATCAGCAGTATTCCCTATCATTTTTGGAAACGATTTACGCTGCCGGCTTATGCGATCATCAATATTCTTCTGGCGGTGGTTCTTCTCTATGGTGTAGCCAGTCATGGACAGCGTCGATGGATTCAGATCGGGCCGATTCAATTTCAGCCGTCAGAAGTGGCCAAGGCTGTATTGATCATTTTCCTGGCCCATGTGGCGAGTAACGGAGTTAAACAGTTGAAAAACTGGAAAGGTGTGGTCAAGTGTTTTGCCTTGATTCTTCCGATGGTCATTCTTGTCACCGTTTCTAACTTAAGTACAGGAATTATTATGCTGGGGATGTCATTTATTATTATTTTTGTGGCAAGCAACCAGTATAAAATATTTGCCGGTGTTGTCGGCGCCGGAGTGGCACTGATGTTTATTTTCCTGCAAGTGGCGGCCTATCGTATGGACCGTATTGAAGCGTGGCTTCATGTGGAAACGTCAGATTCCGCCTATCAGACCCGTCAGGCCCTTTATGCGATCGGCTCCGGAGGCGTTTTTGGAAAAGGCCTTGGACGGAGTATTCAAAAGCTTTCCTATGTCCCGGAGGCTCACAATGATATGATTTTCTCGATCATCTGTGAAGAATTGGGTCTGTTTGGGGCGATTGCCATTATTTTGTTATTTATTTTATTACTTTGGCGTTGTATGATTATTGCGAATAATGCGCCGGATCTGTACGGGGCATTGATTGTTATCGGTGTTATGGCTCAGATTGGCCTGCAGGTTATTATCAATATCGGCGTTGTTACCAATA